>Ga0209161_10000412_pt1 | contig 34776 bp, 28 predicted proteins | sample GraSoiAngelo_155_FD_186169 | JGI IMG/M metagenome (GOLD analysis project Ga0209161, IMG submission 186169) | Grasslands soil microbial communities from the Angelo Coastal Reserve, California, USA - 14_1009_13_30cm (SPAdes) (version 2) | ecosystem: Environmental > Terrestrial > Soil > Grasslands... | reverse complement strand
CGGTCGCGTCGGGCAAGAATTTCAGCCAGACCGGGTCCGGGACCCACAGCACCGGCACCGGCGCGGTCACGCTGAACGGCCCGACGACCATCAGCGGCGCGAACACCTTCAGCACCGGCACAGGCAACATCTCGCTGAATGGCAACATCGTCACGAACATCACGCAGACCGGCGCGACGACCTTCTCGACCGGCTCCGGCGCCGTGACGTTCAACGGCAGCACGAGCGTCAGCGGCTCGAACACATTCGCCACCGGCACCGGAGCGGTCACGCTGAACGGCAACACCTCAACCGCCAGCGGCGTGCTCTTCACCGCGGGCGCGGGCACGACGACGCAGAACGCGGTAACGGTCGGCACCGGAACGACGACGGGCAAGGCCCTGAACATCACGACCGGCGCCGGCCTCACGACGGGCAACGCGGTGAGCATCGACACCAGCACCTCGACGTTCAGCGGGAACGCCGTCGCGATCACCAGCACCGGCGCGTTCACGGGGGCGCTCGTGAACCTAACGGGCAACAGCACCACGACGGGGTCGCTCCTGACCCTGAGCGGCACAGGCTTCGCCGCGAGCGGCGAGGCGCTCAACGTCGTGCTGGGGACGAACGGAGGCGTCGACCTCCAGGTGAACAGCATCAGCAAGTTCTCGATCGGACCGAACGGGAACATCACGACGGCCGGGAACTTCTCGCAGACGGGCACGACGACATTCTCGACCGGCAGCGGCGCGATCTCGCTCAACGGCGCGACGACGCTATCGAGCACGCTGAGGCTGAGCGCGATCACGGCAGCTGGCATCCTGCAGAACGACGCAAGCGGCAACGTGAGCTCGCTCGCGAACGGGTCGAACGGCCAGGTCCTCACGGTCTCGGGCGGCGTGCCTGCGTGGGGGGCGGCGCCGGGCGGCGGGAACGCGATCTTCGGCCCCGGCACCGACGGGACGACCGCCGCCGTCGGCTGCGGCACCGTCGCGAACATCACGCTGTCGCGTGACATCTACTGCACGTCGCTCACCGTGCCCACGGGGGTGACGCTGAAGACGAGCGGCTACCGGATCTACGTCGCAGGCACCGCGTCGATCACCGGCACGATCTCGAACAACGGCAGCAACGGTAGCCTCGGCACCGGCGGGGCGGCGGGTGTTCAGGGATCGCTCTCCGGGGGCTTCGTCGGCGGCGCTGGTGGCGTCACCGCCAACGGGAGTAACGGCGCGGCCGGGTCCTCGAATGATGGCGGCAGCGGCGGCGCGGGCGGCATAAGCGGTACGGGCAAGACCGGCGGCGCCGGCGGCGTGGATACTGGCGTCGCGGATGGCTCGTACCGCTCCCTGCCCAACGGCCTGACTGGAGCACGGAATCTCGGGGGCTTTGCGATGAACGGCGGCGCCGGCGGCGGTGGCGGTGGCGCAGCCTCCGGCGGCACCGGCGGCGGCGGCGGCGGCGGCGGCGGCGTCACCTGGCTCGTGGCGAAGACGATCACCGTCAACACGGGCGGAGCGATCACCGCGAACGGCGGCGCCGGCGCTGCGGGGAGCGGCTCGGCGGGTGCGGGCGGCGGCGGCGGCGGCGGCGGCGGAATCGTGTTCCTCGTCTACAACTCGTACACGAACTCGGGCACCGTCACGGCGGCCGGCGGCACCTTCGGTACCGGCGTGGTCGGCGGTGGGAGCGGCGTGGCTGGAAACGCCGGCCTCGTGGTCACGTTCCAGAACTAGCGCTAGGGTGCGGCGATGACGGACGCGATCGTCATTCCGATCAGCGCGGCTCGACCTACTTCGGCAAATTGGGGAAGCAGGGGACCGACTGGTTCGTGCTCAGCGACGTCTTCTACCTTTCGACGTCGGAACAGTCCGGCACGCAGCTCATCAAGCGCGGCAGCGAAGCGCAGGGCCCGAAGGAGCCGATGATCATCTCGCGCGCCCAGGTGCTTTGCATCGAGAACATGCGCGATGACAGCGACGTCGTGAAGCTCATTCAGCGCTTTAAGTCGGCCCAGCTCCCGGTCACGACGCCGCCTCCGCCCAGCGCAGCGCCGGCGAGCCCGGCGCCGAGCACGCCGCGGCCCAGCCCGACGCGCTAGCGGCGGTCGCTACTCGCTCAAGCCCGCCACGCGGCCGCCCGGGAACGGGATCGGACCGACGCGATCGGGCGTCTCGTCGAGCCGTTCCTGGAAGGCGAGCGCGACGGCCTGCGCGCGACTGTGGACGCCGAGCTTCAGCAGGATGTGTTCGATGTGCTTCTCGACGGTCTTCGCTGTGATGACCAGGTCCCGAGCGATGTCCGTCTGATCGAGTCCGCAGGCGAGGAGCCGGAGGATCTCGAGCTCTCGTCGCGTCAGGCCCGCGACCGCCGTCCGCGGGATGGGTCGCGCGCGCCGCGCAAGGCGCTGAACGCGGGCCAGAAGCTCGTCCAGCACGAACGGCTTGACCAGGTAGTCGTCAGCTCCGAGGAGCATCCCGGCGACCCGGTCCATCGACTCCTTCCGTTGCCCGGAGATGAGGATGATCCCGACGGTGTCGCCGTAGTCGTCGCGCAGCCGCCGGCAGAGCGCATAGCCCGAGATGTCCGGTAGGTGCACGTCGAGCAGGACGACATCTGGCGTCTCGCGCTGGATGAGGTAGAGCGCTTCGCGCGCATCTGACGCTCGTCTCGTCAAGTAGCCGTGCTCTGCGAGTGCCGTCGCGAGCAGATCGCAGATGACGGGATCGTCGTCGACGACGAGCACTCGACCACGGGGCCGCCTGAGCGCTCCCATACCGAGGGAGGCCAGGCTTGCAAGAACCACACCCAGCCGCGCGTTTCAAGAAATACTGAGTCACGACTCGCATTCGCTGTCCAGTCCCTGCGGTCTTCACCGTACGTGGGTCGTCGCATTCGAGGATTCGGTGAAGATCCGGTCGGCGCCGCTCACTGGCTCGAGCGCGCCTTCCTAAGGTCGCCGCGTTCGGCGTCGTCGCCGACGAGCAACCGCAAGGAGGCAGATCTGAGGCAATGCGAAACACACTTGGACGACTCGCTCGAGCACGATCACCGTGGGGGCTCGCAGCCGTCGCCGTCGTGGCGACGGGCGTCGCGCTGTCCGCGGGCATCGCGCAAGGTCGCATCGATCCCATGTCCAACCAGACCGCCGTTGCGGCGATGAGCCCCGACACCGTCGCGGTCGTAACTGGCGGCGGCACGGTCACGGTTCCCGAAGGCGCGATGAACGTCGTCGCGAGCTTCGGGGTGAACGCCCGGCGGCCCGACGGTTTCACCGGCGGCGGCGCTGCAACGGGCCGCGTGAACTACGACGAGCATGGCAACGTGAGTACCCGCCGTGTGAACGCTCCGGTCATGTTCATGGAGGCGGCCATGAGCACGCAGCCGACGCCGAACGGCACCGGCGGCAACGCTGCGATGTCCGCGGACTGCACGCCGCCGGCGGACTGCCCGAGCGGGTTCGCGTCGGTCCTCGTCTACGTCGAGGACAACTCCGACTCCGGCGCGAACTCCGACGTCTTCAGGATCTTCTTCTGCGTCACCGCCCCGGGTCTCCCAGCGAACTTCAACGGTTCGTCGGCTCCCGCCGGCTGCACCGGCCCCGAGGGCAACACGCTCCGCACCGGGAACATCCAGGTGCGGCAGACCATCACCGGCGGCAGCGCGAGCGTTCTGACGGCGGCTCGGGCTCCGTTGCGGCTGCCGTGAGGCCGATAGGAGGAAATGACGTGATCAAGCGAATCATCTCGACGATCCTCGCGACGGCGCTCGTCGCCAGCGTCGCGATCGCGTTCCCGCAGGAGCGGGCGGCGGCGCTCGTCGGCACGACTGTGGTGACCGCCGGCGGCGCGGGGATCTTCCCGGCCGGCGCGAGCTTCAACGGCATCGAGCTCGCCGGCGGTACGTTTGGGGTCGGCGCCCAGAGCACGAGCACCGGAACCGCGAACGGCGACCTCGAGGTACAGCTCAACGGCACCAGCATCATCGGACTCAGCCAGTGGATCACCATCACCGGCTGGATCACGCAGGCCACGCTCAACGCCGACGGCACGATCACGCTGAACGGGACGGGCACCCTCGACATGGGCGACGGCACGGCACCGGCCGGCGGTCTGCCGCTCGTGGCGAATGTCAGCGTGAGCGGGATCCAGGTGACCATCGGCGGGACGGCGGTGCCGATGCTGCCCAAGTCCGACGGCTCGATCACGATCGAGTAAGACCCGACGATCTCGTGCACGGAAGGGGCGTTCCCCTCGGGAACGCCCCTTCGCTCGCTACTTCGTGTTGAAGGTGAAGTCGCCGGAGGCCCCGAGACCGCCGGACGAGGCGCGGCTGAGCACGCGGTAGTGGTAGGTCGTGAGCCGCGTGAGGCCGCTGAGCTTGACCGAATGGCTCGTCACGAGGGTCGAGTTGAGCGGGCTCTTGCTGCCGTACGCCGTCGTCGTGCCGTACTCGACCTGGCTGTCGGCGGGGATGTCCGTCGTCCAGGTCACCGTCGCGGTGGTCGGGTTCGGGCTCACTTTCACGTTGCTGATGACCGGAACGACGAGGTACTCGTACGTGCATGCGCAGGTGCCTGACTGTGTGTCAGGGTTGGTCACCACCACGCTGACCGTACCGGCGGCGTGCGCGCTGGTCGTGCCGGTGAGGGTCGTGCTCGTGACCGTCACGGCGGTCAGGGCGACGCCCCCGACCGTGGCCGTCGCGCCCGTCTGGAAGCTGGCGCCGCTGATCGTGACCGCCGTTCCGCCCGTGGTCGGCCCGCTCGCCGGCGAGATCGAGCTCACGGAGGGCGCGGCCGAGGCGTCATAGGCGTAGGTGCAGGTGCAGCTCGCCGACTGGGTGTCAGGGTTCGTCACGATGACGGCGTTCGCGGCCGCGGGCGCATGCGCGCCGGTCGTGCCGCTGAGGGCGGTGTCGCTCAGCACGCTCACGGCGCCGAGCGCGACACCGCCGATCGTCGCGGTCGCCCTGGGCTGGAACGCCGTTCCTGTGATCGTGACGACCGTGCCGCCCGCGGAGGGGCCGTTGGCGGGGGAGATCGCGGTGACCGTCGGTGCCGCCGCTGGGTCGTACGTGTACGTGCACGCGCAGGTCGCGGACTGCGAGTCCGGATTGAACACGAGCACTGCGTTCCCACTGCCGGGCGCGTGCGCTCCGGTTGTCCCGCTGAGAGTCGTCGGGCCAGTGACGCTGACGCCGGTCAGCGGGACCCCGCCGATCGTCGCTGTCGCGCCCGACTGGAAGTCCGTCCCGTTGATCGTGACGGGGGTGCCGCCCGACGAGGGTCCGTTCGCGGGGACGATCCCCGTGACGGTCGGCGGCGGGAGGTTGGTGCAGTTTGCGAACCTGAAGGTGCCGACGCGGGTGTGCCAGTTGAAGGTCCCGCTCGCTGTGAGGTACTCCGTCGTGTACCAGAACGTGCAGTCGTCGGTCGGATCAAGCGCCAGCGAGCTGTAGTCGCCCCAGCGCTTGAGGCCGCCGTTCTGCGAGCCCGTCCCGCTTGTGAGGATCGTCTCCGCCTGGAGCGTGCCGAGCGGGTCCGAGGGCGTGCGGCCGGTGTACGCGATCGCGGGGCTCATCGTCGCGCTCGAGAGGCTGTACCCGACGGCGATGTCGCCGACCCGGTCCATCGCCGCGCTCCCCATCCAGCGGTAGCGCGTGTCGGGCGCGTACGTGCTCTGCTGATAGGCGGTAGGCGTCCCGGCGGGGCTGCGGATCTCATACCAGCGCACTCCGCCGCCGCCCGCCGTCGGGGCGACGCTGTGGTTCACGACGAGTGACTCGTGGTCGCCGAAGTTGCGGTAGGCGAGCCGGTACATCACCCGGTCGGCCAGCGAGTCGAGCTGCTGCGTCGTGCCGGCCTGCGGCACGCACGTGCCGCCGTTGCAGAGCTCGGTGTAGCCGGCCACGGGGATCGAGAGCGGGCCGGTGAGCGTCGAGTTCGCCGAGTTCGCGAAGTCGACGTGGAACCTCCAGAGATAGAGGCTCGCCGCGTCGCCGAGCGAGACGAAGTAATTCGGTGATCCCGCGGGCGGGAGCGTCCTGCCGTCGAGGGTCGAAGGGAGCAGCCCGCCGTAGAGGAACGAGAGGTGGAAGAGCTGCGCCGTCGCGGGTGCGCCAGCGAGCATGCTGGCGCGGTCGAAGGCCCAGGTGGTCGCCCCTGCGAAGCTGTTCCCGCTGAAGTCGTTGGTCGACATGTAGTAGGCGTCGGGCCAGAGCCCGAGCTTGGGGTAATCGGGGAAATAGCTACGCGGGAACGAGTAGCGGAAGTAGCTGCCGGTGGGGTCGCCCGAGGTCGACACCGCGATGCAGTCGAGGTAGGGGATCGAGGTGCCGTTCGCGCCCGAGACGGCGAACTGGTTGATGATCCAGCGATCGGCGAGCTGGTCGTAGACGACGCTCGGGTCGCCGTCGTTGTCTGTCTCGCAGAGTCCGCCGAAGCCGGTGAAGAGCGTGTTGATCTTCGCCGGTCCGTAGAGAACGGCGCCGCTCTTGTTGAACACGGCGAACGAGACGTTGACCGTCTGCACGAAATGGTTCGGCCCGACCGCGCCGTTGGTGTCCGGGGGCGCGTACTGAACGGTGAAGGTGCCGGCCGGTCCGACAAAGCCCTGGCCGATCCCCTCGAACGCGGACGACACGGCGGGCGCCGCCACGCTGACGGTGGACTGGACCGCCGCGTCGGGACTGCCGGCCGTGGCGTGGGGGAAACCGCGGAGCGGCCTCTCACGCCTGTCGCTCCGCGCGCCTTCGGTCTGCGGCGGGATCGACGCGAGGCGCGGCGACACGTCGTTCTTCGACGACGGGATGACCGTCACGCCGTGTTGTTCCTGCGCGGCCGCCGGACCGCCAAGCGGGAACGCAAGCGTCAGCGCGAAAATGACGACGAGGACTCTGGCGGGCTTACCCATCCTTCTCACCTCACCGGATCACCACTTGAGACGCCCGGCGGGAGCGTACGTTCTAGGGTCCTGCTTGTCAGCGTTCGTTGTCCCGGTCGGGGCGCAGAGCCTCTGCATCGATACCCGGTCGCTGCTGGCCGCGGCACGGCGGCGCCGATGGCCCGCGCGCAGCACGCCGCGGCCGGGTCCCACCGGCTGATCAAACGCACGCTCGCTTGCCTCCGCGCTGCTGCCGTAGCCTGTGCGCCGCGCGGCAGCGTGGTGGCTCGCCAGCGCGCGCGTTCACGTAAGACGTAGCGATGCATCGGCGGCACGCGAGTTTGCGCTCGTCACGCGCTCGGGCCTGGCCGAGCGCGTGGCAGATGACCGTTGTCGCGCGACGATGCGGTGGGGAGCCCTGCTCACGGCATCTCTCGCTCCAGCCGCCGGTGAGCGCGGAGCAGTTCGGTTTCTCCCCCGAAAGTCCGAGGTCGGCCGCAGCCTTCGCCGCTAACATCGGCGCGGAGTGAAGGGTTAGGTGCGAAGCTCGGCGCCTCCCCGCGACGCGATCACGATCCCGATCTTGCCGATCTTGCGGGCGCTGACCGGGGTCATCGTCGTCGGGATCATCCTGCTGGTGCTCTCGGTGGTCTTCGCGCACCGCGACCAGCTGCTCGGACGATCCGCGGCCGAGCGCTACATCGACCCGAACGCCTATCAGGCGGTATTCCTCACCGGGCAGCTCTCGTACTTCGGGCATCTGCGGGTCGACGGCGACGTGTACGTCCTCACGGACATCTATTACGTCGACGCGACCGATCCGCAGAACACTCGCCTCGTCAAACGCGGCGGCGAAGCCCTCGGGTCACGCGAGCCGATGCTCATTCCCCAGCACCAGGTCCTCTTCGTCGAGAACCTACGCGATGACTCCACGATCGTGGGCGCGATACGCGCGATCAAGAGCGGTCAGACGACGGCCCCGGCGGCATCAGTCGCCCCGTCCCCGAGCGGGGCGCCATCGTCCGCGACGCCGACGGGCACGCCCCGCCCTAGCCCAACCCGCTAGCCGTTTCGCGAATGCGGGGTCGCCGCGCCATCGCGAGGAATGTCCTGGCGGCCCTTGTCGCGTTTGCTCTCGCCTTCGTCCTGTTCCGCTGGTGGGACTTCACGCTGCCAAGCGTCGGCGGCGCGAAGTACCAGGCGGTCTTCCTCGCCAATGGACAGACGTATTTCGGCCGGTACCTCGATCGGCTCGGCGCGTATGTGAAGGTCGAGAACGCCTACTACATCCAGCAGACGCGGACGGAGGACGAGAGCGCGCCGCCTGAATCAAAGCTCATCCGGCGCGGCAGCGAGCTTCACAAGCCGTACCCCTTCGTCCTGATCCCGAAGTCCGCGATCCTCTTCGTCGAGGATCTCCGCGCCGACTCGGCGGTCGCGCAGTTCATGGACCGGGAGAGCGCGAAATGATCGGCCGGCGTCGTGTGGACCCCGGTTTCGTGTTGCGCTGGCTCGCCATCCCCGCGCTCGTCGGCGCGATCGCGGCCGCCGCGCTCGACCCGGCCGCGCTGCCCTTCGCCGGAACCGAACGGATCTCCGCGGTGTTTCTCTTGGACGGCCAGGCGTACTTCGGGCATCTCGACGACGTGCCCTGGTCGGGGACGGTGACGCTCACCGACGTCTATTACTTCAACGACGCGACTCGCACCACGACGGACCTGCCGGTCGCCCTGGTCAAGCGCGGCAGCGAGCTCCACCAGCCGGCCGACGGGCTCCACATCCGGCGCGACAAGGTCCTCGCCGTCGAGCGCGTCGATCTCGCGTCGTCGGTCGCGCAGGCGATCGCGGCGCAGCGCGCGCTCGAGCGGAGCGCCGCGGCCCGATGAAACGGTTCGTGGTGCGCGTCCCGGCGCGGCGGGGCATCGCCGCCGCCGTGGTCGTGGCCGCCGTGCTCGCCCTGCTCGTGTTGAGCGCGACCGGTGTGCTCGCGAGGGTGAGCGCCGCGACCACGATCGCGAACGATGCGCAGCTCGCCGCGCAGCGCGGAGCGGCGGAGCGCGCCGTCGAGCGCGGCTACGAGGCGAACGTCGACCAGGTGCGCAAGGTGCGCGCCCTCAAGCTCCCGCTCCCCGCCGCGCAGGTCGACGCGATCGCGAACAAGGCGCTCGCCGACCTCGCGATGCTCCGCCACAGCGCGTTCGCCTCGCTCAGCGGCGCGCTCGGGCTTCCGAGCGATGAGTCCGAGCGCTACGCGACGGCCGCGGAGCGCCGCTTCGACGCCGCGCCGGTCGCGTCGGCGCCGTCCCCGTCGCCGGTGCTGCTGGCCCCGCGCCTCTTCCAGATCGTCTCGCGAATGGACGACCTCGCCGGTCAGATCTCGGACAAGGCGACGCGGGACCTCACGGCCTCGCCGTCCGCGACGCCCGCGCCGTCGCCGACCGTCGCGCCTTCGCCGAGCCCGACCGTGCGACCCTCGCCGACGCCCAGTCCGACGCGGTAGCGCCGGTCAACGCTGCTGCAGTATTGTTTTACCTCGCGCTGACCTAAGGCGGTGGGCATGCGGGTCCTCGTCGCGGACGATCACGAGATGATCCGTGAGGCGGTCAAGGCGATCCTCGCGGGCGAGAGCGGGATCGAGATCGTCGGCGAGGCGCGGGACGGACCGTCCGCCCTTCGGCTTGCGCGCGAGCTCGTCCCGGACGCGATCGTGCTCGACAACCGCATGCCCGGCCTCTCCGGCCTTGACGTCGCGCGCCGGATCTCCAAAGAGCTGCCGAACACGTCCATCGTTTTTTTGACCCTCGACTCGCGGATCGAAGAGCTCGCGCGTGCCGCCGGCGCGGACGCCGTCGTGATGAAGGACGCGCCGGCGGGCGAGCTCCTCCGCGCGGTCAAGAGCGTTGCGGCGAAGTCGCGCCGCCGCTCGCCCGGCCGGCGCGAGCGCGATCGCCTCTACGTCGACTCCGTCTTCGTCATCTCGGCCGCGCTCGAGGCGAAGGAAGCCGGTGGCGTCATCGACAAGACCGGCCTGGCGGAGGCGGCACGCCGCCTCGCGCTCCAGCTCGGCCAGACGGAGCAGGCGGCGGAGCGTACTGAGGTCGCGCTCCTGCTACGCGACATCGGCAAGCTCGGGATCCCCGAGAGCATCCTCACGAAGCGCGAGCCCCTGGAGCCCGGTGAGCTCATGCAGCTGCGCTCGCATGCCAAGCTCGGTGCGGAGACGCTCGAGTCGTCGGACGCCTTGCGCGACATCGCCCCGCTCGTGCGTCAGCACCACGAGCGGTTCGACGGCTCCGGCTATCCCGCCGGGTTGCGCGGCGACGACATCGCTCTCGGCGCGCAGGTCATCGGCCTGCTCGATTCCTTCAACGGCATCGTCTCCGCGCGCCCGTACAAGTCCGCATTTCCGGCGGAGTTCGCGTTCCAGCAGATCGGCCTTGGCGCCGGGCGCGAATTCTCGCCCCGTGTCGTGCAGGCCTTCTTCGACCTGTACCGGAGCAGACCGTCCGCCCTGCTGCCCGCCGCGCCGCCGGAGACCCCGCCGACTCGCTAGCTCGCTCGCACGCTTGTCATGCGGCGATACCATCCGTAGCCTTCTCGTTCTTCGGGTGCGGCAGCAAGGGCTTGCCGCGGTGGATCAGGGACGACCAGCGCGACGCAAGGGGGGATGACCGCAGATGAGTGCCCAGGCCGACATCGTCCAGGAAGCGCGAAGCAACCTGCGCCGGATCCTCGTCAGCATGGTCGTGATCGGCTTCGCGGCTGCCGCGGCCGCGAGCACGTTCGCGACGTTCAGCGCGCAGACGACGAACCCGGCGACGATCGCCAACGCCACGGTCACGATGACCAACGTCGTCGGCACGAACCTCGGCGGCATCGACTGCACGACCGGCGTGTCCGACACGACGTGCAAGGCGCTGTTCACCGCGAACAACACCGATAGCGCCGCGGTCCTCGGTGCCGGCCAGACGAATCTCAAGCCCGGCGACGCGACGCCGGCGACGAACTCGGTCGTGATCACCTACACGGGATCGCTCCCGACGACGAAGTTCCGCCTCTTCGCGTCGTCGTACCAGTCCAAGGGCGGCGCCTCGTCGGCGCTCTGCACCGCGGTGGCTTCCGGCGCAGGCTCGCCGGGCACGCAGCTCCAGCTCCAGGTGAAGCAGGGCGCGACGATCATCTATCCGACGCTCGGCAGTGGCTTCGGGACGCTCGACGAGTTCGGGACCACATACACGTCGGTGAATGCGAGCTTGGCGCTCAAAGGCGGAACGAGCGGCTCCGGTTCCGCCGACGTCTGGAACACGAGCAGCTCCTCGACGTTCACGGTCAACGTGAAGCTCGCGAGCGTCGACAACACCTATCAGGGCTGCCAGAGCACGGCGACGTTCGCGTGGTACGCGGAGCAGTAGGGAGAGCCGGAGAGACCGAGACCCCCTGGCCCAACGTGAGGCAGCTCGGCGGTCCGAGGCTCATGCTCGTCGTCGCGGTCGCGGGTGGCGCGCTCGCCGGGGCTGGCGGCTTCTACATGACGACGCAGCTCACCGCGCAGGTCGTCAACAAGGACCAGACGGTCACGGTGGGGACGCTCATCCTGAGCAACCGGGTCGGGACCGGGGCGGCGTGTCTGTCGGCACCGGATCTCGTCACGGACAGGAACGAGCAGGTCTGCGACGCGGCGTTCGATCTCGACGTGCGCAAGCCGGGCGACACCGCGACCGCCCATCTCGAGATCGCGAATGTCGGCGCACTCGACGCGGGCGGGCTGCGTGTCTTCGCGGCGAGCTGCGCTGACAGCGATGCGGCGCCGTTTCACGGGAGCGGCAGTCCCTGCGCGTCGCTCCAGCTCTACATCCAGCTGTGGACGGACCCGTCGCGTTCGATCCCCGCGGCCTGCGTGTACGGCGGAAGCCCCGACGGAAAGCGCTGTGACTTCTCGGACCGAAGCAGGACCATCGGCGCCTTCGCGTCGACCCACGCCTCGGCCCAGACCGCGGTGGTCGTCGGCTCGCTGCCGGCCGGCGCCCGGGACATCCTCACGATCGGGGTGCGGCTTCCGGAGGAGAGCGACAACAGCCTCCAGGGGCGGCGTGCGACGACGAGCTTCTCCTGGCACCTGACGCAGTGACCCGCCCGCTCTGGAACGCGCTCGTGTGGCTCGCCTGGAGCTCGGGGCATCCCGACGCGGCGTGCGCGCTCTGGGAACGTTCGGGCCTCTGGCGGCTGCGGCCGCGTCGCACCGCCGGACAGCGCCTGGGCCTGCTCGGCCTCTGGCTCCTCAGCGCCGTCGCGATCCTCGCTGCCTGCGGGCTCGTGCTCGTCACCGTCGGACCGCGCCTCCTCCCGTTCCAGACGTACGCGGTCCTCTCGGGGAGCATGCGGCCGACGCTCCCCGTGGGCTCGATCGTCGTCCTCGCGCCGGCCGCGGCCGACGACCTCGTCGTCGGCGACGTGATCACCTTCGCGAGGCCCGATCGACCGGGCGAGTTCGTGACGCATCGCATCGTGCGTGTCGAGAACGACGGCACGGGTCCGCTCCTCGTCACGAAGGGCGACGCGAACCCCGTCGAGGACGCCTGGCGCGTGCCGCAGCGCGGCAGCGGCTGGCGCTCCGTCGGATCGATCCCGCTCCTCGGCTACGTGCTCGCGGTGGTCCAGTCACCGATCGGCAAGGTCCTGCTCCTGCTCGCCCCGGCGCTCGCCCTCGCGTTCTGGACGCTCGTCGAGCTATGGCATCCCGCGCCTCGACCGCGTCTGCGGACGGCGCCGGCATGAGCCGCCTTCGCGCTCGCCATCTGGTCATGGCGATGATCGCGACGGCGTTCCTCGTCGTCGCGACGAATCCCATGCGCGGAACGTCCGCCGTCTTCAGCACGCGAACGACGAACGGTGGCACGATCGCGAACGGCGTCGTGAACACGCCGACGAGCCTGCAGGTCTCGATCAACACGTCCGGCGGGACGGGGATCACGCTGCTCTGGACCGCGACGCCGACCCGGTGGGCGACCGGCGAGCGGGTGTACCGGTTCGCCAACCTCACAACGACGACGTACAGCGAAGATCCGGGCACGAGCGACGTCTACTACGTCGTCCGTGGCTATTACACGAACGCGAACGGTGGCCATTGGGAGAGTCGCGACAGCAACCTCGTGAAGCCGCCCGTGCACGCCGCCGCGCTCGATCTCGTCAACAAGGGCCTCCTCGCCGGCAAGCCGGAGCTCGGCGACCAGATCGTGCTCACCTTCAGCGAGCGCATGGACCCGAGCTCCTTCGGCACATGCTCGACGGGCGGGAACAGCGGGATGGACCTCACGCTCAACGCGACGAGCCCGAACACCGTCGTCGCGAATGGCGGCAATCTGACGATCGGCACGATCGATCTCGGCGCGACCGGCTACTTCACGATCGGCGGGACCGCGCTCAATTCGACGTGCTCGTGGAATACCGCGGAGACGGTGCTGACGATCACGCTCGGCGCCGTCCTCAACGGTGGGCTGGTGCTCGCGGCCCATACCGCGACCTACCGCCCGGACATCCCGACGCCGGCGACCCTGACGGTCCGCAGCTTCCTTCAGCAAGACCTCGACACGACGGCGCAGCCGACGGTGATCAAGGTCCTCTTCTAACTGCTCTCTTGCTTGGCCGGTTACCGCGAATGAATTAGCCGCACCGAGCCACTTGGCGAATTGCGTGACCGACCGACCGTCCTCTAGCCTCCGGGCGCGTCTTTTGACCAAGCGACCAGTGGGGGGATCCGATCGATGAGGGGTCAGCCACGCGCGTTCGTCTCGAGCGCCGTCGTCGCCGGTGCCTTGTTCGCTACCGTGCTCTCCTCAGCGGCATCGGCGGCGCCGCCCGAATCCAAGGAGACGATCCCGTTCGCGGGATTGCCGATCTTCGACACGTGCACGAAGGAGTCCTTTCTCGCGACCGGGGTCGTCAAGATCAGGCTGAAGACAGCGACATCGCACGGCGGCGTGACCCACTTCGGCCTCGCGATCACGTCGAAGGCGAAGGGTCCGGGCCTTCTGACGGGCACCAAATACGTGTTCATCGAAGGTGACCACGAACACGCGAATCTGCGGGGCGCATCTCTGGATCTGTTCTCCGGCACCGTGACCGCGGTGACGAAGGTCCGTATCAACGGGCAGGGGAAGCTGCCGGATTTCAGCCTTCACATCCAGATCCACGTCACCGTGAACGCGAACGGGGAGCCGACGGCGAGCGTGGTCCGACAGCGCATCGAATGCGGAGGCGAGCCGCTGCCCGCCTGAAGACGCCGGGGCTCGGGGAGTCCCCCGAAAGTCCGATGGCGCCACTCCGGCCGTCCGCTACCATCCGCCCGAGTGAACGCCCGTTTCATCGCGCTGGTCTTCGCTGCCGCGTTCGCCGCCGCCTGCGGCGGACCCGGGAGCGCCGGTCCCGGCGCGTCCGGCGCCGCCGATTCTCTGAACCGCGGGCTGACGGCGCACACGGCCGGACGCCTCGACGAAGCGGTCACGGCGTACTTCGAGACGCTCTCCAAGGACCCCAAGAACAAATTCGCCTTCTACAACCTCGGTCAGATCGCGCAGAGCCAGAACCGGCTGCCGGCGGCCGAGGCGTACTACCGGCTCGCGCTCGAGCAGGACGCGGGGATGGCCTCGGCGCTCTTCAACCTCGCGATCGTGCGCACGAGCGTCGGCGCGCCGCAGGACGCGATCGCGCTCTACCGCCAGGTGATCGCCGTCGATCCGAACTACGCGCCGGCGCACTTCAACCTGGGGTTGCTCCTGCGCGCCGCCGGCGATACCGCGGGCGCGCAGCAGGAGCTCGCGACCGCGCAGCGTCTCGATCCCAAGCTCGTTCCGCCGACGCCGTCGGCGACGCCGCAGCGCCAGGTGAGCCCGACACCGACGGGACGGTGAGACCTTCGTCCGACCGCTGACGAAGATCGAGCGCGCCCTTTGCGCGCTCCTCGTCGCCCTCCCGGTCGCGTTCAACGCGATCGCGCTCCTCCCCGAGGTCACGATCCCGGTACCGAACGTCAACGACGACGCCGAGCACCTCGTGTTCGTCGAGCGCGCGAGCGAGGCCCTCGCGAGCGGCGAGAACCCCTTCGATACATGGGTGCCGGAGCTCGAGCTCGGCTTTCCCCAGTTCCTTTACTACCAGCACCTGCCGCACCTCGCCGTGGTCGCGCTGCACCGTGCGCTCCTCGGGTCCGTCGATCTGGTGACGCTTTTCAACGCGCTCCGCTACCTCCTGCTCGTCACGTTCCCCCTCACGGTCCTCTGGTCGCTCCGGCGCATGGGGCTGCCGACGGTCGCAGCGTGTGTCGCCGCCGGAGCGGCGTCGCTCGTGTCGGCGTCGCATCGCTACGGCTTCGAGTACGACAGCTACGTCTGGCGCGGCTTCGGCATGTACACGCAGCTCTGGGCCGTGCACCTGAGCTTTCTCGCGGTCGCGTCGTTCCACTCGCTCATCCTGCGCGGCCGGGGACACGCGCTCGCGATCCTCACGTTCAGCGCGCTCGCCCTCTCGCATCTCCTGTACGCGTACATGGCCGCGATCACGCTCGGGGTCGTCTTCGTCGTCACGCTCGTCGGGCGCGACCGGGCGACGATCCGTGTCGCGATCCGCTCGGCGGCGATCGTTGCCGGCGCGGTCGCGGTCATCACCTCGTACATGTGGGTGCCCTTCCTGGTCGTGCCCGGCTACATCAACGAGTCCTACGGCAGCCCTTACATCCGGCCGACGTTCTACGACTCCTTCGGCGCGCCGACGATCCTCGGCTGGCTCGTCTCCGGCCAGCTGCTCGACGCGGGCCGCGTCCCCATGTTCACGCTCCTCTGCGCGGTCGGGATCGCGGCGGCGATCAGGCTGCGGTCGCGTCTCGCGCTCACGTTCGTCGCGCTCTTCGCGGTGTGGCTTGTCCTCTATTTCGGTCGGCCGACCCTCGGACCGCTCCTCGACCTCCTCCCGCTCCACCGCTCGCTCCTCGTTCACCGCTTCATCGGCGGCGTGCACCTCGCCGCGATCCCGCTCGTCGGGATCGGCGCCGCCTGGCTCTGGAGTCTGCTCGAGCGGCGACCGCTCGCCCGAACGACCGCGCTCGCGGTCCTCGCGATCGTCCTGCTCATCCCCGCGATGCGCGAGCGCTGGACGTATTACACGTTCAACAACGAGTGGCTCGGCGACACGCGCGCCGCGCTCGCCGCGGACACCGACGCGCGCGACCTCATCGCGCGAGTGCGGGAGCTGGGCGGCGGCCGCGTGTACGCGGGCATGCGGAACAACTGGGGCGAGTCCCTCGGCTTCGGCCTGCCATTCCGCGGTGTGAAGCTCTACAACCTCTTCGCGTTCGAGCGCGCCCCCTCGCTCGCGCCACCGTACCGCGGCGCCTCGGTCCCGTCGGACGTGATCTGGGACTTCCGCGAGGGCGTCGCGGCCGACTACGACCTCTTCGGCGTCCGCTTCGTGATCGCGCCGCGCGGCCTGCAGGTCGCGCCGTTCCTCACGACGGTCGCCCAGACGGTCCGCTACGTCCTGTACGAGGCGCCGACGAGCGGTTACGTCGAGTACGTCGGCGTGGCCGGACGCGTCGCGATCCCCACGCAGGCCGACCTCCTCGCGCGCGACCGCGCGTGGTTCGCGGACTACCCGGCGTCGCGGACGTACCTCCGCTACGACTACCCCGCGCGCGCCGCCGGCGCGGAGCCGACGGCGACGCCACCGTGCCCGAGCGGCCTCGTCACCTACGTGCGCGCGCAGCCCTCGCGCTTCGACGTCGTCGCGAGCTGCCCGGCCGCGGCGGCGCTCGCGTTCAAGATCGCGTATCACCCGAACTGGGTCGTGCGCGTCGACGGCGCGCAGACCGAGACCTTCATGCTGTCGCCGGGCATCCTCGCCGTCGCAATGCCGCCCGGGCGGCACTTCGTCACAGCGGAGTACCTCTCGACACCCGCGAAGGCACCGCTCCTCGTACTGGGGGCCCTCGCGGTCCTCGCCGTGCTCGCCGTCGCCTGGCGGCCGGCGTTCGCCTCGCCGGCCCCGCGCCGGCGCGCCCTGGTCGCGTGGGCCGCGCGCGTCGCCGCGCGGCGTGCGCTAGCGGAGACGGACGCGGTGATCGTGTCGTTCGCCATCGTCGCCGCCGTCTTCCTGCTGCTCGCGCCGTTCACGCCGCGGATCGCCGCGAACCGCGGTCTCGGCTTCGACGGCGAGTCCTACGCCCTGGCCGTTGCTTCGCTGCGCGAGCACGGCGCCGTCGCCGTGAGCGCACCGTTCGCGTACCGCATCGCTCCGGCGGTCCTCGTCGCGCTCTCGGGCCTGGACCCGCGCGCCGGCTACCAGCTGCTCGACGTCGTGGCGTCGCTCGCGAGCGGACCGCTCCTCTTCCTGCTGCTGCGGCACTACCGCGCGAGCGTCCCGCTCGCGCTCCTCGCCGTCGCGTGGTGGGCTGTGCTGCCGTTCGGGCTCCGCCTCACGCTCTACTACCCCGCGCTGCCCGACGCCGTCGGGTTCGCGCTCCTGCTCGCGATCCTGCTCACGGCGGTCCGGGGCCGGCTCGTCCTCTGCGCGGTCGCGCTCGCCGTCGGCGCGCTGTCGCGCGAGAGCCTGCTCGCGCTCATTCCGTTCACCGCGCTGCTCTGGTACCGCGACGGCCCGCGGCGCGCGGCGCTGCGCATGACGCTCGTCGGCGCGCCCGCGCTGGTCGCGTTCGCCGCGGCGCACCTGTTCCCACTCGTGCCCGTCCTCGCCGGCGGGCCGTCGCTCCTCGAGTTCGTTCGCTTCCACGTTGACCTCGTCGTGTCCGACACGTACGGCGGTCTCTGGCGCTACCTCCTCGCGGCGCCGCTCTCGCTCGGTCTGTTCGTCGCGCTGCCGTTCTTCGCGCCGCGCGCGAGCGCCGCGTTCCTGCGCCGCGAGCCGGCTTGGGCGTACCTCGTTGCCGCCACGCTGTTCCTGGCGCTCGTCGGCGGCCGCGACGACGATCGGCTCGTCTACGGGCTCGTGCCGGCGCTCGCCGTCCTCGGGTTCGCGGTCGTCCTGCCGGCCGCCGCGTGGCGGAGCTGGCCGCGCCTTCTGATCCTCACGCTGCTCCACCTCGTCGCCATCCGCTTCCTCGTCCCGCTCGGACCCGACACGCCGTCGTGGTTCGACTACGCCGTCGGCTGGATGAGCCCCCCGCGGCTCGTCAACGCGGCCCTGCAGGGCATCCTCGCGTTCTCGCTCGCGGCCCTGGTGACGCTGCTCCCGCTCGGCCGGCCGCGGCTCGGCCGCGCGCTCGGCGATCGCACGCTGCGAACGTAGGCCGAACCGGGCGGCTGCTACGCGATCGTCGCGGGAGCGCTCAGGGCCGGGATCGAGAGGGGTCCGGGCCGGCAGTGTCGAGCAGCCCGCGGTTGTGCACGTACAGCGCGGCCTGCGTGCGGTCGGTGAGCTCGAGCTTGCTGAAGATGTTCGAGATGTGCGTCTTCACCGTGCGCTCGCTGATGCCGAGCGCGCCGGCGATCTCCTTGTTCGCGCGGCCGCTCGCCACGAGCTTCAGGACCTCGCGCTCGCGGGCGGTGAGGTCGCTGTACCCCTCGTCGTCTCCGGCGGGCCGGTCCGCCGCCCGGAGGCGGCCGAACTCGTCGAGCACGCGCTTCGCGACCGAGGGGTAGATGAGCGAGAAGCCGTCCGAGACGGTGCGGATGGCGTTCGTGAGCTGGCTGCCGGTGACCTCCTTCAGGAGGTAACCGGACGCGCCAGCGCGGATCGAGCTGAACACGAGGTCGTCTTCGTCGTAGTTCGTGAGCACGATGACGCGCGCCGAGGGGACCGAGTTCCGCACGCGCCGGGTCGCGGTCACGCCGTCCCAGTCGCCCATCTTGATGTCCATGAGGATCACGTCGGGGAGAAGCTCCTGCGCCAGGGCGAGCGCCTCGTGGCCGTCGCCGGCCTCGCCGATGATCTCGATCTCTGGCTCGGTCTCGAGGATCGAGCGCAGGCCGCTCCGCACGACGGCATGGTCGTCGGCGAGGAGGACGCGGATCTTGCGCCGCTCGCGGTTCTCGATCATCGCCCGAACAGCCTGCCGAGGAAGCCGGCCTTCTCGCTGCGCTCGATGTCCTCGATCGGCCCCGGCTGCTCGGCGTCGTCGACGCTGCCGGTCCAGCCGGGCGTGACGTCCCCGGCGGTCGCCCGGTAGGGGATCGAGGCTCGGACGATCGTCCCGCGCCCGGTCTCGCTCCGAACGACGAGCTGACCGCCCACGCCTTCGGCGCGCTCGCGCATCCCGACGATGCCGTAGTGCCCGCGCTCTTCGGCGGTGCCGAGCTCGTTCGCGTCGAAGCCCTTGCCATCGTCTTCGATGGTGATGACGACCTGCTCGGAGTCGTAGCGCAGCATGACCTTGGCGTTCGAGGCGCCCGAGTGCTGCCCGACGTTCCGAAGCGACTCGCCAACGATGCGGATGACCGCGCGCTCGACGAAGGGTTCGAGCTCGCGCTCGACGCCCGTCTCCTCGAGATCGACATGCAGCCCGGTCTGCCGGCGCAGGTCGTCGACGAGACGCGCGACCGTCACCGGTAGGTTGAGCCCACCGGCCTCCTCCGTCTGCCGAAGCGCGGCCATGTACTGGCGCACGTCCGACAGCGTCGCCCTCGCATCTCGCGCCGCCTTCGCGAGCTGCGGGCCGAGCAGGCTCGGATCGCGATCGAGCGCGCGCTGGCAGCCCTCGAGGGCGAGCACGACACCGGTCAGCTCCTGCGCGAGCCCGTCGTGGAGCTCCTGGGCGATGCGGCGCCGTTCGGTCGCGGCGGTGCGCTGCACGACGTCGTTCGACGCCGATTTCTGGAGCATGCCCGCGAGGTACTCGCCGACCGTCGTCGCGAAGTCGGCGTCCGCGCTCGTGTACGCGGTCAACGCGCGGCCGAGGACGAGCACCCCGAGCACGACGCCCGCGTGCGCGCCGCCGATCGGCGCGAGAAGGAAGTTCGCCGCCGCGGGCGCGGCCCAGTCCGGCCGCGGCTCGGCCGTGTTGCCGTAGCTCGCGGTCGCCGTTCGCCGCTCGCGAAGGACGCGCGCGAGGACCGTGTCGCTCCCGGTGGAGGTCGGGATGTCGGCGGGGATGATCGGTCCGTAGCCGGCCGAGGCGCGGAGCTTCAGCTTGTGCTCCTCGGCGGCCCACACACCGACGACGTCGTGCCGCAGGTTGTCTGCGAGCATCATCGCCGCGGTCTCGAGGTCGTTCTGCGGATCGGTCCCGAGGGTCGCGAGCCGCGAGAGCTCGTAGAGCACGAGCGCCTGCCGGCGGTCCTCCTCGGCGCGCTGGTAGTCCTCCGCCGTGAGCAAGGCCGCGGCGATATCGGACGCGACCTGCGTGAGCGATTCGACGTGCGCCTCGCCGTACCGCTCCTCGGGCGAGCGATGCTTCACGTTCACGACGCCGATCGTCTTTCCGCCCGCGCGGAGCGGGGCGATGATCGACTCGCTCACCGTGGGGTCGGTGCCGCCCTGCACCTTGCCGGTGAGCAGGATGGCCTGCCCGCTCAGCGCGACCTTGCCCGAGATCCCTTCGCCGACGCGCTTGCGGTCGCGCTTGGCCTCCTCGGACAGTCCCTGCGAGGTGCGGACGGAGAGCTCGCCGTGATCGTCGGCGAGCATGATCGACACGCCGTCCGCGGCGAAGACCTCGGCGAGCTGGGCCGTCGCGCGCTCGAGGAGCTGGTTCGGATCGCGCTCCTTGCGGATGACCGCCTGGAGGACGCGCACCGCGCGCAGCTTCGTCTCGGCGTCCTGGTGCTGGCGTTGCGCGCGCCAGAGCGCGTTCGCCTCGGCGAGCTCGAGCCCGACCAGCTCGGCGACGCGCGACAGGTCGCTCGTCTCTTCCGGCGTGAACACGCGACCGACGAGCATCGCCGCGAGCGCGCCCACGAGCTGGTCCTTCCAGACCACCGGTGCGACCGCGACCGCATCCGCGGTGCGGCCGTCGGCGAGGGGTATGGCGACCGTCGCCGCCTGCTCCGGCGTGCGGCGTGTGAGCACCCGTGCGAGCAGCGCGCCCTGCGGCCCCTCGGTCCAGCGCGTGTCGGCGGGGACGTTGTGCGCGACGTACGTGACGTAGCCCTCGTTGCGCAGGTTGAGGACCACGCCGATCGCGTCGGCGCGCGCCAGCTTGGCGAGGTACGCCATGCGCGCGGTCCAGAAATCGGCGTCGAGACGAAGGGTCACGCCGGATTAGGCGACGCCGGCCTCGCCCTCGATGCGCAGCTCGAGTGCGTTGCGCGCCGCGCGCGTGACGCGCATGCGGAGATCGGCGAGCGTCGCGAGCGCGGACGCGACCTCGTCGGACGACATGGGCGAGCGCAGGCCGACCGCGAGCGTCGCGACGCCGGCACGGAAATCACGCACGTAGAGCGTGCGGACGATCGGGAGCGACTGAATGCGGCGCTCGATCTCGACGAGACGCGGGAAGGACGGTACGGGGGTCAACATAAGGGAAATCTCGCTTGCCGGGGCCGCCGGCTCGTCCCTCTGCCGAGCGATTTCCGGCGCGGCGCGTGCCTCTTGCTCGACGAGCTGCGGCCGCATGGGCGGCGCCGCCGGCTCGCCGAAGATCTTCTCTACCTCCACCGGGGGAGGCGGCGTCGGGACCGACCAGGATTGCGGCGTCTGCGCGGGGGGCACGGGCGGAGCCCACCCGCCCGCGGCGGGCCTGGTCTCCGCGGCGCGCGCGGCCTGCGCCGCGCGGCCAGCTTCCGCGGCCGCGCGGGCGGCTTCCGCCGTCGCGCGAGCGCGAGCCTCCTCGGCGGCGTGCGCCTCTTCGACCGCGCGAGCGTCCGCCGCCCGGGCGGCTTCCGCGGCGCGCGCCGCATCGGCGGCCCGGGCGGCTTCGAGCGCGCGCGTGGCTTGCTCGAGGCTGCGACGCTGCTCGGCCTCTTTCGCGGCCTCCTCCGAGCGTGCCGCCTCTGCGGCGCGGGCGGACTCCTGCGCGGCCTGGGCCGCGGCCTCCGCGGCGCGCACGGCCTGCGCGATCCGCTCGCTTTCGGCGGCGCGCTGCATGGCCGCGGTACGTTCGGCCTCCTGCGCGAGGCGCAGCTGCTCCACGGCGGCGCGGCGCTCCTCGGCAGCGCGGTCGGCCGCCGCGGACTCGAAGATCTCCTCTTCCTCCACCTGCGCGGCAAGCTGCTGCGCGCGCGCTTCGGCGGCGCGTGCCGCCTCCTCCGCCGCGCGCGCTGACGCTTCCGCGGCGCGAGCCGCTTCCCCGAGTCGCTCTGCCTCGGCGGCGCGCTCGGCTTCGGCGGCCCGGCGGCGCTCCTCTTCGGCGCGACGCTCCTCGACCGTGCGCCGATCCTCTTCGGCACGACGCTCTTCCGCGGCGCGCGCGGCCCCGGCTTCGGCGGCGCGCGTCTCGATCTCGGCGGCCTTCGCCTCGTGTGCCGCCGCGGTCGCGCTTCTTGCCGCGTCGGTCGCGGTGCTCGCCTGGCGGCGGACGTCGTCGAGGAGCTCGACGAAGATCCCGCGGAGCGCGTCAGCGGCGAGGCCGCGCAGCTCGGCCGAGGACTGCTCGGGCGCGCGCTCGGTCCGCGGCGTGCCGACGGCCGAGATGCCGCCGCGGCGCGAGGTCGCGATCTCCTCGTCGAGGCGGTCGCGCTCCTCGCGGAGCCGCTCGATCTCGTTCAGAAGGAGACGGCGCTCCTGGCGCGCCTGCTCGAGGATCTGATCGGCGGCGCGCTCGGCGCGGTCCCGGATCTGGTGCGCTGCGCGGAGGGCCCCCGCGAGCGCCTCGCGGACGGTGGCGTCGAATTCCTCGTAGACGGCGACCCGCTTGCGGGCGGCGTCGAGCTCGGCTTCGAGGGAGGCGACACGCTTGGAGAGCTCGCCGACGCGGTCGGAGAGCGCGCCGATGACGTCGCCGGACGCGCTCATGCGCTGAGACTCGTCGGACACGCGGTCACACTCCCGCCGTATTTGCCCTCGCCAACTCCCCGCGTGCGCGCATCAGCGTATACGACGGCCGCAAGGCGAGGCAGAATTCGTGGCATCACGCGACCGAAGGTGCTCCTCGTCGTCGCGCATCCGACGATCGGTGCCGCGCTCGCGACGCTGCTGGGTATGGAGGCCCGTTACGAGGTGGTGCGCGTGCAGTCGCTCGATCAAGCCGAGGCCGCACTGAAACACTGGCGGCCGGATGCCGCCCTGGTCGACGGGCTCCTTCTGAAGGTGGGCCCGGCGCCGCGGATCGAGGCGCCCAGCTACGTCCTCTCGGGGAGCGCCGCCGACGGGCAGGGACTGGTCCGCCGCCTTCCGGACGCGCGCGGCTGGCTGCGCAAGGACGCGACGGCCGAGGAGCTGAGGGCCGCGATCGACGCCGTCCTCACAACGCCCGCGCGGGGCCCGCGCCGCCGGACCCTGGCGACGGCGTCCGCCGTGGCCCTCTCGATCCTCGCGATCGTCGCCGCGTTCACCTGGGCCTGGGCGGTCCGCTGAGCGTCGTGGCAGGCGACGACAAGAAGAAGGGCAAGCACGACGAGGAGATCGTGGACCTCTCGGCACGCATCGGAGCCCGCCGCCCCGAGCCCAAGAAGCCGGCGCCACCGACGCCGCCGCGCGAGGAGGTCCCGCCCCCACCGCCGACCCGTCACGACGCGCCGATCCCCTCGGAGCCGAGACCGCGCCTCCTGCCGCCGCGCGAGGATCGCCAGCAGCGGGATCTCATCCAGAAGGCGCTGACCGACGAGGACGCGGCGAAATCGCAAGCGATCCCGTCGCCGCGCACGCCGCCGGGTCCGGGCGAGGTCGACCTCGTGGTCACACCTCTGCCGACGCCCGATGATTGGCACCGGTTCGAGCTCGCCCTTCGCCGCGTGCGCGGCGTCGGTCAGCTCCGCACCGAGTACTACCGGCACGGGGTCCTCAAGGTCCGCGTGAGCTTCCAGGGGACGGAGCGGCTCGCGACGCTGCTGCGGGCGGGGATCCAGGGGTACCGCGTGCGCATCATCGGCGAGGACCGGACGACGCTCCAGGTCCTCGTCGCCTCGGACTCCGACGACCGCCGTCCCGGCTGACCAGCGCGCCGCAGTCGATGGGATGACGCGCCGCATACACCGGTCGTTTGGTGCATAGCGGATAGAGTGGGCGCGTGAGCGACCTCGAGGCACGCGCCCGCAAGATCTTCCCGAACGTCCTCGGCCACTACACCTGGCTCACGATCGATCGGGGCGAGGGGAGCTGGCTGATCACGACTGACGGGAAACGAGTCCTCGATCTCACCTGCGGGATCGCGGTCACCGTGGTGGGCCACGCGCACCCGCGTGTCGTGAAGGCGGTGACCGACCAGGCGTCACGGCTCATGCACATCTCGGCCGGCGTAGCCAAGTACGAAGCGAACGTCGCGCTCGCCGAGACGCTCGCCACCCTCACGCCGACCGGCCTCGATGCGATCGTCTTCGGCAACAGCGGCGCGGAAGCGGTCGAGGCCGCGATCAAGCTGACGCGTCAGGCGACCGGCCGCGAGGCGATCATCGTCTTCCGCGGCGGTTTCCACGGGCGGACGACCGGCGCCGCCACGCTCACGACGTCGAAGTCGGCCTACCGCCGCGGCTACGGCGCGCTCCTTCCCGAGGTGTACGTCGCGCCGTTCCCGTATCCCCTCGCGTGCGCCGTGCCCGGCGCCCACGATGCGGAGGCGTGCGCCGCCCATTGCCTCGCGGAGCTCGACGCGATGCTCGAGCACGAGGTCCCGCCCGAGCACGTCGCCGCGATCTTCATCGAGCCGGTGCTCGGCGAAGGCGGGTATGTCGCGGCGCCGGCCTCATTCCTCCGTGCGTTGCGCGTGCTCGCGACGCGCATCGGCGCGCTGCTGGTCTTCGACGAGATCCAGACAGGCCTCGGTCGCACCGGCGCCTGGTTCGCCGGACAGAAGCTCGGCGTGACCCCGGACGTGATGACGCTCGCGAAGGCGCTCGGCGGTGGACTTCCCCTCGGCGCGGTCGTCGCACCCCGCGAGCTCATGGCGAAGTGGCGCACCGGCACGCATGGCTCGACGTTCGGCGGCAACCCCGTCTCGTGCGCGTGCGGGCTCGCCACGATCCAGGTGCTTCGCGACGAGGGGCTCGTCGCGCGGGCCGAGATGCTCGGCCAGCTCATGGTCGAGGAGCTCACGCCGCTCCGCTCGCATCCCCGGCTGCGCGAGGTACGCCGGATCGGAGCGATGGTGGCCGCGGAGTTCGACGACAAGGCCGTCTCAAAGACCGCGACGGCCGCGGCCCTGGAGCGAGGCGTCCTCGTGATCACCTGCGGCTTCCACGACCAGGTCGTGCGCTTCATCCCCGCGCTGAACATCGGCGAAGAGGACCTGCGCAAGGGGATGCGCGTCTTCGTCGAGGCGGTCAAGACCGCCCAGGTGCCGGCGCCCGCGTAGCCTGCTCGCGCCCGCCCCGCAGCGCCACCGCCGCCCTGTCGGAAACCCGCGTTATCTGAAATCCGCGCGATTTCGGGCGGATGCCGCGATCTACGGTTTCGTCGCCGATTTGATGAGCCACCGGTCTTGACAGCGGACGCCGTCGGGCTATCTTTCGCCTCCTGCGCCACTAGATGTTGGGCCGGCCCGGGCAGCAGACCCAAGGCCTAGGAGGATCGGTGCAGGAAGAACCGAGGAGGGGCCACCAATGACCGTCAGGTCGTCCGCTTCCGCGCCCGGCAGCTTCGTGAGGGTCCTTCTCCTTCTTCTACACGCGCGGCCAGCACGCATCTCACTCGCTCGCTTCTAGGGGGGCACGCACATGGCCATCGCAGACATAGCGCCGCAGTCCGTCCAGCGCGCTCCGGGGCGCGGTCTGGCTATCGAGCGCCGCTTCACCCGCGCCGGCGTCCACCCGTACGACGAGATCGAGTGGGAGCTCCGCGATTCGGTCATCCCCGGGGAGGGCGGGAACGTCTTCGAACAGAAGGGCGTCGAGGTCCCCAAGTTCTGGTCACAGACCGCGACGAACGTCGTCGCATCCAAGTACTTCCGCGGCAAGCTCGGGTCGCCGCAGCGCGAGACGAGCGTGAAGCAGATCGTCGACCGGGTCGTCGACACGATCGCGCGCCACGGAGCCGCCGAGGGCTACTTCGCGAGCGAGAGCGACCGGGATGCCTTCAGCGACGAGCTGAAGTACATCCTCGTGAACCAGCTCGCGTCGTTCAACTCGCCCGTGTGGTTCAACATCGGCGTCCCGGGCGTGAGCAGGCAGGCGTCGGCATGCTTCATCTTGAACGTCGAGGACGACATGCACTCGATCCTCGATTGGTTCAAGAACGAGGGCGTGATCTTCAAGGGCGGCTCCGGCTCCGGCGTCAACGTCTCGAAGATCCGGTCGCAGAAGGAGCATCTGTCGGGCGGGGGCTACGCGTCCGGCCCCGTCTCGTTCATGCGCGGCGCGGACTCCGTCGCCGGCTCGATCAAGTCCGGCGGGACGACTCGGCGCGCCGCAAAGATGGTCGTCCTCAACGCCGATCATCCCGACGTCCACGAGTTCATCTGGTGCAAGGCCAAGGAAGAGAAGAAGGCCTGGGCGCTGGGCGAGATGGGCTACGACATGAGCCTGAACGGCGAGGCGTGGCACTCCATCCAGTTCCAGAACGCGAACAACTCGGTGCGCGTCAGCGACGAGTTCATGCGCAAGGCCGTGGCGGGCGAGCCGTGGGAGCTCACCGCGCGCGTCGACGGCGCTGTCCTCGAGACGCTGAACGCGCGCCAGCTTCTGCACGAGATCGCGGAGGCGACCTGGCAGTGCGGCGATCCGGGGATGCAGTTCGATTCGGCCTGCAACGATTGGCATACGCGCGCCAACACGGATCGGAACTACGCCACCAATCCCTGCTCCGAGTTCGTCAGTCTGGACAACACGGCCTGCAATCTCGCGAGCCTCAACTTGATGCGCTTCGTCGACGCGGCGGGCGACTTCGAGACCGCCCGCTTCGCCAGCGCGGTGCGTACGTTGATCACCGCACAGGAGATCCTCGTCGGCTACGCCGACTACCCGACGGACACGATCAGCGTGAACGCGCGGGCGAATCGCGAGCTCGGCCTCGGCTACGCGAACCTCGGCGCGCTGCTGATGTACCGGGGCGTGCCGTACGACTCGGACGCGGGTCGCGCGTACGCCGCGTCCGTGACCGCGCTCATGACGGGCGAGGCCTACGCGCACTCGGCGCGGATCGCCGAAGTGCTCGGCGCATACAAGGAGTACGAGCACAACCGGGACCCGCACGATCGCGTCGTGCGCATGCACCGCGATTTCGCGTACCGCATCCGCGACGAGCTCGTCCCCGCAAGCCTGCTCTCGGCGGCGCGGCAATCGTGGGATGACGCGGTGCGGATCGGCGCGACCGCGGGCTATCGGAACGCGCAGGTCAGCCTGCTCGCGCCGACCGGCACGATTTCTTTCATGATGGATTGCGACACCACGGGCGTGGAGCCGGACATCGCGCTCGTGAAGTACAAGAAGCTCGTCGGCGGCGGGATGCTGAAGCTCGTCAACGGCACCGTCCCGTCGGCCCTCCGGCGGCTGGGCTACACCGAGACCGAGACGAGCGCGATCACCGCGTACGTCGAGCGGCACGGCACGATCGAAGGCGCGCCCGGCGTCACGGACGAGCACCTCGCGGTGTTCGACTGCGCGTTCAAGCCGCAGAACGGCGAGCGCTTCATCCACCACATGGGCCACATCAAGATGATGGGCGCGGTCCAGCCGTTCATCTCCGGCGCGATCAGCAAGACCGTGAATCTCCCCGAGAGCGCGACCGTCGAGGACGTGATGGACGCCTACCTCGAGGCCTGGAAGCACGGCCTCAAGTCGATCGCGGTCTACCGGGACGGGAGCAAGAAGGTCCAGCCGCTCAACGTGAGCGACAAGGACTCGAACACGAAGGCGGCGACCGTCGTGGACCGCGTCGTCGAGATCCAGCGGCCCGCGCGACGGCGGCTGCCCGACACCCGCGCGTCGCTCACGCACAAGTTCACGATCGAAGGTCACGAGGGCTACATCACCGTCGGCCTCTTCGAGGACGGCACGCCCGGCGAGCTCTTCGTCACGATGGCGAAGGAGGGCTCGACGCTGTCCGGCATGATGGATTCCTTCGCCACGAGCATCTCGCTGCTGTTCCAGTACGGCGTGCCCCTGGTACACCTGGTCGAGAAGTTCGGCCACATGCGCTTCGAGCCATCAGGCTGGACCGGCAACCCCGAGATCGGCTTCGCGAAGTCGATCGTCGACTACGTTTTCCGCTGGCTCGGCAACCGCTTCCTGTCTCAGGGCGACCGCGCCGCGCTCGGACTCATCCGAACGACCGAGGTCGCCGATCCCACCGCACAGCTCGAGCTCCTGAACCGCGTCGTCCCGCTCGCGAGCGCCGATCCCGCGCCGACGAACGGGAACGCTCACGCCGGGTCCGGCGATCTCGCCGCACCCGCCACGTTCAAGCGACTTAATTCCACACCCGATGCGCCCCCCTGTCCGCGCTGTGGCTGGCTGACCGTACGAAGCGGCACCTGCCACAAGTGCGAGAACTGCGGAGAGACGACCGGGTGTAGCTGACACACCTCGCCAGGCCCTGGCCGACCCGCCCGTCGGCCAGTCTGCCTCACGGCCCGGCACTCCCTGCTCCCCTGGGGTGCCGGGCCTTCTTTTTCTCCGACGTCCACGTTTGGCGCACCGGCCCACATATGTCGGCGCGCTCACATCGGGAATGAGTCAAACGGTGTAGTTGTGGGCTATGCGCTGCGTAGTACTTGCCCTGACGGAAATCAGTCGTTACCCATCGGAACGTCGCTGACACTCGACACGTCTAGGGAAGGAGAAAGGTTCAACCAAGCAGGCGAGCGAGCGCTACACGGCACGCACCTTGCTTGGTCGTGGGATGAGCGGGGCGTTCGTCGCCTTCCGCTCAAGGAGGCTGCGGGAGCATGGCGGTCATCGCGCGAAGCGGCCAGCGTGCCGGCGCCGTCGTCGTCCGTGCATTCCCGTGGCGCTTCCTCGTCGTTCCCCTCGCCATGAGCGCGCTCGCGCTCGGCTCCGCCGCGGCGGCCGAGCTCGCGTACAGCTCTCGCGCGCTTCCCGGGCTCACCGTCGCCGGCGTGGCTGTCGGCTCGCTCGAGGCGCCGGCGCTTCGCGAGCGCCTCGAGAGCGAGATCGCCGCGCCGTGGGCGGCCGCAGGCGTCACGCTGCGCGACGGGGATCGCGAGTGGACCACGACGAACGGCGCGCTCGGCATCGTCCCCGACGTCGACGCGGCCGTCGCCGCGGCGCTCGCGTACGGCAAGAGCGGGTCGGCGCTCGACCGCGCGGGGGCCTGGATCGACGCGCTTCGCGGCGACGCGAACGTATCGTTCGCGATGCGCGCGCGTGGCGATGCCCTCGCCGGGTTCGTGGCCTCCGTCGCCCGCGATGCGAATCAAGCGCCGGTGTCCGGTGAGCTCGCGCTCGCAGGCGGCGACCTACGGATCACCCCGCCGCAGCTGGGGCGTGAGATCGACGGCGGCGTGACGGTGGCGCGCCTGCTCTCGGCGACAACGCTCGGCGATCGCGAGGTCGCCCTTTCCGTGCGGGCGGTGTACCCGCCGCTCGACGCCTCCGGCTTCGACGATGCCTATGCCGCCGCGGCCGCGGCGCTCACGCCCCTCGTCGTCCGTGTCGAAGACCGTGGCTGGAGCGAGAGCTCGAGCGCGCTCGCGTCGCTCGTGGTGATCGATCGGATCGTCGCGCGGCCCGGCGAGCTGCCCGCACTGCCGGCCGAGGCGATCGCGCCGGCCGCCCGGTACCGCTACGTCGTTTCGCTTTCCGGCGCGCGTCTCGACAGCTGGGTCTCGGCGCTCGGTGCCGTGCTTGACCATCCCGCGAAGAACGCGAAGTTCCGCGTGCGCGAGGGGGACGTGCTCGCCGTCGTGCCCTCTGAGAGCGGCGTGCGCGTCGACCAGACGAAGCTCCGCGCCCTGCTCGGCGTCGAGCTCCTGCGCCCGGCGGGCGGCGCGACGCGAGAGGTCGCCGCGCCCGCGGGAGTGGACGCTCCGGCGTTGACGACGGAGAAGGCGCTCGCGCTCGTGCCGCAGCTCTCACGGACGTCGACGTTCACCACGCAGTACCCGCCGAGCGACGTGCGGCACGCGAACATCTCGACGGGCTCGTCGCAGTTCGACGGCGTCGTGATCATGCCCGGCGAGACCTTCTCGTTCTGGGACCTGCTGGGCCCGGTCACGCCGGACCGCGGCTACCGGTACGCCGGCGCGATCATCAACGGCCGGTCGGATGAGAACGTCATCGGCGGTGGCCTGTGCCAGGTCTCGACGACCATCTTCAACGCCATCTCGCGTCAGGGCTACGAGATCGTCGAGCGACACGCGCACGGCTACTACATCGATCGCTACCCGCTGGGCCTCGATGCCGCGGTCTTCATGCCGGGCAACGACTTCCGTTGGCGCAACGACACCGCGAGTCCGGTGTTCCTGTGGTCGCTCAACGGCGACACCTCGCTGACGATCGATCTGTGGGGCATCCCGACCGGGCGCACGGTCACCTTCAGCGACGCCGTGCAGTGGAACTTCGTGCTGCCAGCCAAGGACCAGCCCGCCGATCCCGCGTTCCTGCCGGGCGGGAGCGTCGCGGGCCGTGACGTGTGGCGGACGCGGACCGTGACCGAGAACGGGAAAGTGCTGCACCAGGATTCGTTCGCGAGCCACTACGTGCCGGTCTGGGGAGGCCCCGTCGCGGCCCCCGCGACCGCCGCCAACCACTAAAGCAGGTCTGAACCGGCCGAATAACGGCCGAGCGGACCCTCCGTTAATCGCGTGGTGGGACGAACCTCCGCCACGGATGTCTCGCGCCTGATCGAAGAGGTCGCTCGGGGCGAGCGCGAGCTTTCCGAGATCCGCGACGAAAAGCTGCGCGAGATCGTGCGTCTCGCCCTCCGTCTGCACAAAGATCCGTTCAGCGCGCCCGACGCCGCCGCCCGCAACCGGATTCGGCGGCGGGTCATGGGGTCGCTCCGTCCGCACCGCCCGTCGCTCGCCGATCGCTTCGTGATCGCCTTCACGCTCCTCGCGAAGCCGACGCCGTACGCGCTCCGCGCCATCGCGGTGGCGCTCGTCGTCGTGAGCCTCGCGGGCGGCACGCTCGTCGCGAGCGCCGATGCGCTTCCTGACGACGCGCTGTACCCGGTGAAGATCGCGACGGAGCAGGTGCGCCTCGCGCTCGCCACGACGTCGCAGGATCGCGCGGTCGTCGAGCTGTCCATCGCCGAGCACCGCCTCGCCGAAGCGACGGTCCTCGCCGAGGACGGCGACGACGACGACGCGGTCATCGCGACGAGCGCGTACAGCGAGCACCTCGCGAACGCGGCGGCGGAGCTCGCGGGCAGCGAGGCCGTCGACCCGCGCACGGCGGACCTCGTCTCGCAGCTGCAGGACCGGATGAACGAGCATCGCGCCGCGGCGGCGAAAGCCGCCTCGCGTCTCGGCGCGAAGCCCTCGACCGCGAATGCGGGCGCGGTGCTCGCGGCCGTCGCGAGCAGCGAGCCGGCGCCGTCCGGCCTCAGCCCGGCCGCAGCGATCGCGGCCGACGCGGCGAACACCGCCGAAGGCGTCGCGAGCGTCGCGGAAAAGAAGATCGCGCCGCGGCGCACCGAGAGTCCTCGTTCCGCGTCGGCGCGCCCCGCCGGCTCGGTGCCCTCGCCGGCGGTGACGCCGGGGCGAGCGGACGCGACCCAGAGCGCCCCCGCGTCGGCGGGCTCCCAGGCCACGCAGGTGTCGTCGCGGCCGTCGCAGACGGTCGACCCGCGGGCGGCTCGCGCCGCCGACGCCGCGCGGAAGGCCGCCGACGAGGCGAAGGCCGCCGCGCAAAAGGCGAAGGACGGCGGCAGCAAGAAGAGCGGCGACGGTAACCGCCGACCGTCACCGAGCCCGACCCAGACCCGGCGCTAGCCCGACGGGCCCACGCGCGCTCCGACGCGCGCTAGCGTTTGCGCCGATGACGCCCTCTCGCCGTGCCGACGTCGCGTTCTGGATCGCCATCCTCGCCGGGGTCCTGTTCATCGCCTTCCTCGGACCGCTCGGCCGGCGGCTCGAGATGGTCCACTCCAATGACTTCTCCGGTTTCTGGTCCGGTCCGCGGAGCGTGCTCGTCGGCGTGAGCCCGTGGGATCCCCAGCGGTACGCGCCGACCGCGGTGGCGATCGACACGAAGACGCCCGATGCGCTCGTCGACGACTACATGCCGCACGTCGTCCTCGCGCTGCTGCCGCTCGGCCTCCTGCCGCTCGAGGTCGCCGCGTGGGTCTGGATGGTCGCGAGCATGGCCTGCTCGGCCACGGCGCTTCGCGCGCTGCTGCGGACGTTCCTCCCCGGCCGCACGGTCTCGCACGCCGCGCTCGGGCTTGCGCTCTTCGTGGGACAGCCCGGCTTCCACACGCTCGTCCTCGGCCAATGGGCGCTCCTGCTCATGAGCGCGCTTACGGTCGTCGTCCTCGCGCTGCGTGCGGGTCACGTGCGGCGCGCCGGGCTCGCGGCGCTCGCGTTCCTCGCCAAACCGCAGCTCTTCGTGTGGACGGCGGTCGGCCTCGCGCTCCCGGCGATCCGCGACGTCCGGTATCGACGGTTCGTGACGTACGCACTCGTCCTCGCGGGCGCTCTCGTGCTCTTCGCCTGGCTCGCGTATCCGGACTGGTTCCCGGCGTGGCTCGCGGATATCCCGGCGCGGCGGACCGGCCGGTCCGCGGTGCTCTTCTCCGCGCTCGGGCAGGTCCTCGGCATGCCGGGGCGCATCCTCGCGATCGCGGTCGTCGCGGGCGGCGTCTACCTCGCTTCGCGCTTCGTCATGGCGAGCGACGCGTGGCTGGCCGCATGGCTCTCGCTCTCGAGCGCGGGCGCGATCTACAGCTGGTCGTACGACCAGGTGCTCCTGTTCGTGCCGCTCGTGATCGCGTCCGGCGTGCTCGTCGCGAACGGCCGCGAGCTCGCCGCGCGCAACCTCGCGCTCGCGGGCGCGCTCACGCTGCTCATCGTGTCGCCGATCTTCTACGCGATCGGTGTGGCGCGGCACGACGAGACCTTCAGCATCGCGGTGCCGGTCGCCTTTTGTGGAGCGATCCTCTGGGCGCTCTGGCCGTACCGCGCGGGCGCGCTAATTCGCGAGCGCACGGCGCAGCAGGTCCAGGCCGCTTAGGAGCGCGCGCCGGCGAGCCTCGGCCGGCGTGCGGTAGCGGATCGTCTGCCCGCGCGGTCGATCGGGCGCGTACAACCGCAGCTCGGACTCGCTCGCGCCGGCGGGGACCAGCAGGATCACCTGGGCGCCGAGAGGCGTGACTTCGCGCTCGAGCGTCGACGCGTCGGCGCCCGGCACGACGAGCGCGCCGGCGAGCCAGCGCGCCGCCTCTGGCGCGTCCGCGAGCGCGCGCGCGAGCTCCCCCGCCGTGAGCGCGTCCGCGACCGCGAGCCGCCAGCCGCGCGCGACGAGGCCGCGGCCGACGACGCCCCCGAGGGTCTCGTCATCGACGCCCCAGACGTGGTCGCCGAGGCGAGCGCGGACCTCGGCCTCCATGCGCTCGATCCGCGCGTCGGCCGCGGCGGCGGTCGCCGCCTTGTCGGCGATGCGCACGTGCACGCCGTCGTTCTTCGCGTACGTGGCGACCGTCGGCGAAGTCGAGCGCACGAGCTCGTCGAGCTCCTCTTCGACGGCGCCTTCGCCGATCCCCAGCAGCTTCAACGTGCGCCAGCGGAGCACGCCCTCGCGGACGATCGTCGGCTCGACCCGCTCCTCCCACATCGGCGTCATCTCGCGCGGCACGCCGGGCATCGCGACGATCCGCTTGCCGTCGCGGCGCACGTCCCAGCCGGGTGCGGTCCCGTTCGGGTTCGGGAGCGCTTGCGCGGACGGGATGAGCCAGGCCTGCTTGCGGTTCCGCTCCGGCATCGCGAGACCGCGTCCGGCGAACCAATCTCGCAGCTCGGCCTCGAGCGCGGGGTCGATCGTCGGCGTCTCGTCGAGGGCCGCGGCGATCGCCTCGCGCGTGAGGTCGTCCTCCGTCGGGCCGAGGCCGCCGGTCGCGACGACGAGATCGGTCCGCGAGAGCGCCAGCCGGAACGCGTCGGTCGCCCGGCCGAGGTTGTCGCCGACCGTCTGTTTGTGTAAGCAGTCGATCCCCAGCAGCGCCAGGCGCCCGGCCAGGTACGCGGCGTTCGTGTCGACGATCTGCCCGAGGAGGAGCTCGGTGCCGATCGAAAGGATCTCAGCCCTCATCGTTGGCATGACGGGCGGTCATCGGGCAGGCGACCGAGCGGCTGGCATGGGATTTGCACTCGGGGCCGGCGATAAGAAGAAATCCCAACCCTTCCCTTCCTCACCACGAGACCCCGCCCGAAAGAGCGGGGTTTTGTGGTTCATACGGGCCAAAAGCCGTGCGGAAGGCCTAGGGTACGATGCGGCGGTCCCCCAGCGCTGGGAGGTGCACCGTTGGCCACCGGATATTGCGTGAAGTGCAAGGCCACGCGTGAGATCAAGGATCCTCAGCAGATCACGATGAAGAACGGCCGGCCCGCGACCCAGGGCATCTGCCCGGTCTGCGGGACGAAGATCTTCAAGATCGGCGCATCGAGCTAGGCAGCAGTCCTGCGGTACCCACGGTGGTGCGGGGGTTCGCCCCCGGCGATGAGCAGGAGGTTTTTGCCATGAAGATCCGCGAGGTCATGACCCAGCGTCCCGTGACGTGCTCGCCTACGGACGTTTGCGGGCAGGCCGCGACGCTCATGAAGCAGGAGGACTGCGGCTCGATCCCCGTCGTCGAGGACGGCCGGCTCGTCGGCATCGTCACCGACCGCGACATCGTCGTCCGCGCGGTCGCCGCGGGAAAGGATCCCAAGACGCTGCGCGTGGCCGAGATCATGACCGCCGATCCCATCAGCGTTTCGCCCGAC
>Ga0209161_10000410_pt1 | contig 34792 bp, 31 predicted proteins | sample GraSoiAngelo_155_FD_186169 | JGI IMG/M metagenome (GOLD analysis project Ga0209161, IMG submission 186169) | Grasslands soil microbial communities from the Angelo Coastal Reserve, California, USA - 14_1009_13_30cm (SPAdes) (version 2) | ecosystem: Environmental > Terrestrial > Soil > Grasslands... | reverse complement strand
ACGAGCGCAGGCCGGATGTGCCGATGTCGATCGCGATGACGAGCGGGGCTTTCGCTTCGCGCAGGGGGACCGTGAGCGGCTCGCGTGCCTGCGCCGCCGTCCTCATGGCGGCGGAGTATGAGCGCGCGCTAGTTAGAGCAGCCCTTTCACCGCGCGAACGATATGGACCGTGCTGAGGCCCGCATCGTCGAGCAGCTCCGCCGGCTTGCCGGACCCGGGCATCTTGCGGACGGCGAGGTGGCGGTACCGGATCTCGCGGATGCCCTTCTCGGCGAGCGCGGCAAGGACCGCGTCGCCGAGGCCGCCCTCGGCCCAGTGGTCCTCCACGACGACGAACCGTCCGCCGGTCACTTTGGCCGCGTCCGCCAAGGCATCGGCGTCGACCGGCTTCACCGTGTAGAGATCGATGACCCGTACCGCGATGTCCTGACTCCCAAGGACGTCGTACGCCTTGAGGGCCTCGTGCAGCGTGATGCCCGCCGCCACGATCGTGACGCGGTCTTTCTCCGTCCCGCGCACCACCTTGCACCAGCCGATCGGAAATTCCTCGGTTGGGCCGTAGATCACCGGCGTCTTCTCGCGTGTCGTGCGGAGATAGGTGATGCCTTTGCGATCGGCCATCTGCGCGACGAGCCTTGCGGTCTGATTGCCATCGCAGGGATAGAGGACCGTGCTGCCGTGGACGGCTCGCATCATCGCGAGGTCCTCGAGCCCCATTTGCGACGGGCCGTCTTCACCGATCGAGACGCCGGCGTGCGAGCCGGCCAGGCGAATGTCCGCGCGTGAGACCGCGGCCATCCGGATGAAGTCGTACCCGCGCGTGAAGAACGCGGCGAACGTCGAGGCGAACGGAACGAGACCGACGACCTGCATCCCCACGGCGGCCGCGATCATCTGCTGCTCCGCGATGTACATCTCGAAGAAGCGGTCGGCTGCGGTCTTCTTGAAGTCCTCGGCATGCGTCGAGTTCGAGACCTCCGCGTCCAGGACGACGACGTCCTTGCGCGCCGCGCCGAGCGCCGCGAGCGCCTCGCCGTAGGCCTTCCGCGTGGCGACGGACTCGCTGTAACTCTTGAGCGAAACCGACCCGGTGCGCTGCAGAGGCCGCGGCTCCCAGCGTTCGGGCTTCGTGACCGGGAACGTGCGCGAGCGGGTCTCGCCGCCGAGCTCGGCGATGGCCTCCTTCGCCTGATCGGGATCGAGGGCCTTGCCATGCCAGCCTTCCTTGTTCTCGAGGAAGGACACGCCCTTGCCCTTGATCGTCCGCGCGAGCACTGCGGTCGGGCGCTCCGCGCTTCGGGCACGCGCGTACGCATCGTCGATCTCGGCGAGGTCGTGGCCGTCGATGACGATCGGGTCGATGCCGAACGCTCGGACGCGCGCGGCGTATGCGCCCATATCCCACTCGAGCTCGGTCGGCCCGCGCTGCCCAAGCCGGTTCACGTCGAGGATCGCGGTGAGATTGGAAAGTCCCTCGTGCCCGGCGTGATCGAAGGCCTCCCAGATCGAGCCCTCCGCGGTCTCGCTGTCACCGACCAGGACCCAGACCCGATATGGCGCGTCCAGCGGACGTTTCCCCGCGAGCGCGATGCCGACGCCGATCGGCAGCCCCTGACCGAGCGAGCCGGTGGCGACGTCGACCCACGGCAGGACGGGCGTCGGATGGCCCTCGAGCTTGCTGCCGAACTTGCGGAAGGTCATGAGCTCGTCGTCGCTGATCGCGCCCGCCGCCTTGAACACCGCGTACACGAGCGGCGACGCGTGCCCCTTGGAGAAGATGAGGTGATCGTTCGCCGGATCGTCCGGGTGCGCGAAGTCGTAGCGGAGATGTCCGGCGAGGAGCACCGCCATGAGGTCGGCCGCGGAGAGCGACGAGGTGGGATGTCCGGAGCCCGCCGCGGTGGAGCAGCGAATGCTGTCTATGCGAAGCTGCCGTGCCAGTTCGCGATAAAGGTCGATCTTCGTGCCGGTTTGGGCGGCCGTAGCCACGTTCTAACCCTACCGCACAATGCAGATCGTAAAGCGCACGGCGAACACGGACCAAAATCTCGCCCGAAGGGCGATAAAAGAGGCGCGCGTGGACATAGGTCTATACGGCTTAGGGCGCATGGGCGGGAACATGGTCACGAGGCTCGCGCGCGGTGGTCATCGCGTCATCGCGGGCAACCGTAGCCCCGAGCCGGTGCAGGAAGCGGTCGGGCACGGCGCGGTGGGCGCGAGCTCGATCGAGGACATGGTGAAAAAGCTCAAGCCACCGCGCGTGCTCTGGTCGATGGTCCCGGCGGGCGAGGCGACCGATCATGCCCTGGACGAGTTCGCGCGCTACGCCTCCCCTGGCGACGTGCTGGTGGATGGCGGGAACAGCAACTTCCGCGATTCGATGAAGCGTGCCGAAAAATACGCGGCCAAAGGTCTGCGCTTCCTCGACATCGGCGTCTCGGGAGGGATCTGGGGACTCGAGAACGGCTACTGCATGATGGTCGGCGGTCCCGCCGACGCGGTGGCAATTGCGAAGCCGATCCTCGACGCGCTCGCGCCGCCGAATGGCTGGGCGCACTTCGGCAAGGCCGGCGCCGGCCACTTCGTGAAGATGGTCCACAACGGGATCGAGTACGGGATGATGCAGGCCTACGGCGAAGGCTTCGAACTCCTTCATGCGAGCGAGTTCGAGCTCGACCTCAAAAAGGTCTCGTCCGTGTGGCTTCAGGGAAGCGTGGTGCGCTCGTGGCTGCTCGAGCTCGCCGAGCGCGCGTTCGAGCAGGAGGGCACGGATCTAGAGGGCATCAAGGGCTGGGTCGCCGATTCCGGCGAGGGCCGGTGGACGATCATCGAAGCCATGAACCACGACGTCCCGATGACCGCGCTCGCGCACTCGCTCTTCGCGCGCTTCGCCTCGCGGCAGGACTCGAGCTACGCGATGAAGGTCGCGGCCGCGCTTCGCAACCAGTTCGGCGGCCACGCGCTCAAGAAAGAATGAGAGCCGAGCGACGAGTGGTTCAGCCACGAGGAGCAAGACGGTCAGCCCTGAGCGCGTCTGCGGCGCGAAGCGCCGAGATTGAGAAGGAGTAGGCGCTGGCGACCACCACCGTCCAGAACCCGTTACGGGAGGGCCTCCGCCTCCAACGCATCCCGGAGCCTTCGACCATCGTGATCTTCGGAGGATCGGGTGACCTCGCTATGCGCAAGCTCATGCCGGCCCTCTACAACCTCGCGTTGCAACGGCTGCTTCCGGCGGCGTTCTGTGTCGTCGGCACCGCTCGCCGACCCCTAAGCGACGCTGCGTACCGCGAGGAGCTGCGCCTCGCGGTCTCTCAGCACAGCCGGACCAAACCGCTGAATGAGGAGGTGTGGCGAAGCTTCGCGGAGAATCTGCATTTCGTCGCCACATCCGACGACCGTGGTTACGGGAAGCTCCGCGAAACGCTCGATCGCCTCGACCACGAGCTCGGCACCCACGCGAATCGGCTGTTCTATCTCGCCACGCCGCCGCCTGCGTACGCGAGCATCGTCCGAGCGATCGGCGAGCACCGCCTGCGGGGCGACACGGGCTGGGCCCGGGTCGTCATCGAGAAGCCGTTCGGACATGACCGCGAGTCCGCACGGGAGCTCACCGAGATCCTCCACACCGTCTTCCGCGAGGACGAGGTCTTCCGCATCGATCACTACCTCGGCAAAGAGACCGTTCAGAACATCCTCGTCATGCGGTTCGCGAACGGGATCTTCGAGCCGATCTGGAACCGGCAGTACGTCGACCACGTGCAGATCACGGTCGCCGAAACGATCGGCGTCGAAGAACGCGCCGGTTACTACGAGCAGGCGGGCGCGATGCGCGATGTCGTCCAGAACCATCTGTTACAGCTCCTCGCCCTGGTCGCGATGGAACCGCCGGCGGCGTTCGACGACAAGGCGGTCCGCGACGAAAAGGTGAAGGTGCTGCGCGTGCTGCGCCCGATCACCGGGGACGATGTCAGGATGAACGCGGTCCGCGGACAGTACGGTCGCGGGTTCATCGAAGGCGTCGCGGTCAACGCCTACCGCGAAGAGCCGGGAGTTGCGCGGGATTCGCGTACCGAGACCTACGTCGCACTCAAGTGCTGGGTCGACAACTGGCGCTGGGAGGGAACGCCGTTCTACATGCGTACCGGGAAGCGGCTCCCCAAGCGTTCGACCGAGATCGCGATCCAGTTCCGCGCCGCACCACACCAGCTCTTCTCGCGCGAGGCGTCGGAAGGACTCGAGCCGAACGCGCTCGTGCTACGCATCCAGCCGAATGAGGGGATCTCGCTGAAATTCGGCGCGAAGGTGCCGGTCCAGGGCATACGCATTCGTTCGGTCAACATGGACTTCGACTACGGCGCTTCGTTCATGGTCGAAGCCCCGGATGCCTATGAGACCCTCATCCTCGACGCGCTTCGCGGCGATGCGACGCTCTTCACCCGCCGAGACGAGGTCGACCAGCAGTGGGCGTTCGTCGATCCGATCATGGAGGCGTGGGGCGCGTCGCCCACTGATCCTCCGATCTACGAAGCGGGGACCTGGGGGCCTATCGAGGCGCACGTGCTGATCGAACGGGACGGGCGGGAGTGGCGCAAAGCATAGCTATCGACACGACCTTCTGGGGCGCGCGCGTCCTCGGGGTCGCCGCGGTCGAGCGCGAGCTGACGCGCCTTCGACGCGCCGTCATCGCGCATGCGCTGGAGCAGCGACTTGTGGCGGCGCGCGCGTCGGTCCTCAACCTCATCGTGTACGCGGAGCGCGAGGTGCACGCGCGCCGCGCCGCGAAGAGCATCTCCGAGCTCGCGCTGCGTCACCCGTCGCGGGCGATCGTGGTGCTGGCCGATCGCGGCGCGCGCGAGGATGTCGAGGCGCGGATCGAAATGCATTGCCATCTGCCGGCCGCCGACAACGCGACACAGGTCAGCTACGAGCAGATCCTCGTGCGTGCGCGAGGCGATTCGCGCCAGCGGGTCGCGTCCGCGGTCATCCCCCTTCTCGTGCCTGACCTGCCGGTGTTCCTCTGGTGGACGGGGGCACCGCCGGTGGGCGGTCCGCCGTTCGGTGATCTCCTCGGGGTCGCCGATCGCCTGATCGTCGATTCGTCGGACTTCGCGCGGCCCGACCTCGCCCTTCCGTCGATCGCCCGGATCTGCTCTCAGGCGCGGGGCCTGTTCGGACTGACCGACCTCAACTGGACGCGCCTTACGCCGTGGCGCGAGATGGTCACATCGTTCTTCGATGTCCCGGCGTGGCGGCCATTCCTCGAAACGACGACCGGGGTCCGCGTCGGCTTCGCGGTCGACATGGACGGACGAGACATCCATCCATCGCAGGCCCTGCTCTTCATCGGCTGGCTCGCGTCCCGACTCGGGTGGCGGCGCGTCGATGAGCTCGCGCCATCCGAGGCCGGCGGTCTGCTCTTCGCGATCGCGCGCGCGGATGGTGCGCGGGTCATGGTTCGTGTGCGGCCTCGTTTCGAGCGCGGCTTGGAGGAGGGCGATGTGTCAGGCATCCGCGTGCAGGCAGAGCGTGACGGGCAACGGGCCGAGTTCGTCGTGAAGCGGCAGCCTGACGAACGGCATCAGACCTCGACCGTCCTCATCGATGGACGCACGCGCTGGGAGCGCACGGTTCCGCTTCCGTCTCCCGCGATCGTGGAGCTCATCGGTGAGGAGCTCGCGATCCTTGGCAGCGACCGGACGTACGAGGAAGCCCTGGCCGCGCTCGTCCGCCTGTCCTGAGCGGAGCCTCTGGCTCGGCTCTTGCGGGCGAGCGAGGGCATGGCGCTCGAACCCCGGCCGCGTGCCGCTCGCCGCGTCCTCGCAGGACGTTACCGCCTGCTCGAACGCATCGACGAAGGCGGTGCGGGCGAGGTGTGGCGCGCGCGAGACTCCAAGCTCGACCGCGACGTCGCGGTCAAGGTGCTCGGCCCGGGCGCGGACGATGCGTTCCGCGCGCGGTTCGCGGATGAGGCGCGGCGCGCCGCTGCTGTCGTCCACCCGAACGTGGTCACGGTATTCGACGAGGGTCGTGACGGCGCGGACACATTCATGGTCATGGAGCTCGTGCCCGGCAAGACCCTGCGCGACCTCGTCGCAGAGCGTGGTCCCTTGCCGCCGCACGAGGTCTCTCGAATCGTGAGCCAGGTCGCGGCCGCCCTCGACGCGGCGCACGCCGCCGGCGTCGTGCACTGCGATGTGAAGCCCGCGAACGTCATCGTCGATCCAAGGGGCATCGCGAAGCTCACCGACTTTGGCATCGCCCGCGCCGCACGCGACAAGGACGAGCAGGAGCTTCTCGGCACCGCGCGCTACATCGCTCCCGAGCGAGTCGAGGGCGGCGAGGTGACGGCCCAGACGGATGTGTACGGCCTTGGTCTTCTCGCGTACGAGCTCCTCGCCGGCCAGCCGGTGTTCGAGGGCCGGTCGAGCGAAGAGCTCGTGCGCAAGCGTCTCCTCGGACCACCGCCGTCGCTCCGCAATCGGCGCATCGGCGTGGACGGGCGCGTCGATGCCGTACTCGCCCGCGCGCTTGCGGTTGATCCGCAGCGCCGGTACGCGAGCGCCGGCGCGTTCGCGGACGCGTTCACCGACGTGGCCGAAGGCGCGGGAGACGACACCACGCTTCTTGGCCGGCTCCCGGCGACGCGCGCTCCCGGGCGTTGGTCGTTTCCGCGCTTCGACAGCGCCGTCGCGGTCCTCGCCGTGCTCGCCGTGCTCCTCGCGACGGCCCTGTTCTTCGCGTCCTTCTCGCGAGCCGGCCTCTCCTCGCCGGCGAATCCGACAGCCACCGCCGCCGGCAGGGTCTCACCGAACGTCGTGGGCAAGAAGCTCGCCGACGCGGTCGAGACGCTGCGCGGCGCCGGGTACGCCACGGTGGCGTGGGATGTCGGTCAGGGATCAGGCGGTTCGTGTGCCGTGGTCCGCCAGGACCCTCCGGCCGGAACAGCCATCACCCCGAACCAGACCGCGACGTTGTATTACGTCGCCGGGAAGGACTGCACGAAGAAGGGGGACTAGCTCTGGGGAAGCGGACCGCCGCACGGACGGACGTCGGGCGCGTGCGGGAGATGAACGAGGATCGCTATCTGGTGCGCGTCGAGCCGAGCGGGACGTTGCTCGCCGTCGCGGACGGCGTCGGGGGTGAGCCCGGCGGCGAGCTGGCGAGCAGCGCCGCCATCGAAGCGCTCTCGACACGTTTCTTCGGCGCGAGCGCCGAGCTCTCGCGCGCCGACGCGCTCGCCGCCGCGATGCGCGACGCCAACGACGCGGTGCTCGGCGCCGCCGGCGAGAGCGGACAGAAGGGCGCCGCGTCGACGCTCGTCGCCGCGGCGGTGAGCGGGGACGACGCGGTCGTCGGAAACCTCGGCGATAGCCGCGCCTACCTCGTGCGTGATAGCACGATCCAGAGGATCACCGCCGATCACTCCGGGGTGTTCCCGAGCTCGATCACCCGCTTCGTCGGCGATCCGAACGGCGTGCAGCCCGACGTATTCGTGGAGACGCTCGTGCCTGGGGATCGGCTCTTGCTGTGCTCGGATGGCCTCACGAGGCATGTGCCCGACGAAGAGATCGCCGCAGAAGTGCGGTCGCAGGACATCGAGCACGCCGTGAATTCCCTCGTCGATCTCGCGAAAGAGCGCGGCGGGGAGGACAACATTACCGTCGTCCTCTACGCCGCACGCCCGCGGCGCCTCTTCGCGGACGCGAACGTCGGCCTGACCGACGCGATCCTCGCTCTTCTCGTCGTGGTGGTCATCGCCGTGGCGATCGCGGCGGTCCTCTTCGCTAGCGGCGCGTACCAGACCGCGCCGTAGCCAGCAGGCGCGAGAAGCGAGGCGAGCTCCCGGCCATGAGGAGCAGCGCGACGCCGCCGGCGACCGCGAACGCGAGTGCGAGCCGTCCCAAGAGCGCCCCCGCAGAGAAGCTTGATCCGATGGTCGGGTTGCACACGAACGTCGGATAGAACTGGCAGTCGTAGGTCCAGGTCGGAAGGATGAAGAACATCCCCGCCTGCGCGCCGGGGAACGGCTGCGCGGAAACGAACGGATAGAAGTAGGCGAACGCCGCGGCGGCGGTGGCGAGGTAGGCGACGACCCAGCGTGCTCGCCCGGTGCCCCAGAAATACGCGAGGCCGGCGGCGAGCGCGAGCAGGTAGAACGGCAGCACGGTGAAGAAGTGATAGAAGAACAGAACGCGGCCGATCGGGATCCAGGCCACATACTGCGCCAGTCCCGCGAAGACGACAAAGCCGAGGCCCGCTGAGCGAGCGCGTACGGCCGCGACCGCGCACCAGCCAAAGGCCACGAGACCCGCCCAGAAGAGCACGATGTTCCCGGCGTCGTAGATGTAGGCGTTATCGCCGTCCGCAGACTGTCCGAAGTACCAGTACACGGGCTTGAGTACGAGCGGCCAGCTCCACCACGGCGACCCGGCGGGATGAGGCGCGGTGAGGCTCGAGTGGTACCAATACATCTGCTGCGTCAACTCGACGAGGTTCCAGCCGAACGGGATCGTTGGTCCGCCGAACCAGTGGACGTAGCCCGCGAGATAGATCGCGACCGGGATCACCGCGAATGCCGCGAACAGCAAGGCCGCGTTGCGTCCGCGCCCGGCGAGGAGGTCGAGCGGCCCGCCCGTCCCGGGCCGGCCGCGGTCGTAGGCGCGCACGGTAACTGCGATGGTCGCGATCAGCAGGCCGGCGAGCGCGTAAAACGCCGCCCACTTCGCCGCTGCGGCGAGGCCGAGCAGGACTCCCGCGATCAGGATGTCGATCACCGCGGATCGCCGCGGCCGATGAGCCGCGACGACGAAGTACCACCCCGCGACGATGAGGGCCCCCACGTACACGTCGTTCATACCGATCCGCGCCTGCGCGAACATCGAGCCGTCAAGGAGCACCGCGAGCCCCGCGATGGTCGCGACCACCGGCGATGTGAAGAGCCGCCGCGTGAGAAGCACGAGCATGAACGCGAGGAGCGCGGCGAAGACCACACCGGGGATGCGCCAGGCCAGCGCATGACGCCCGGTCTCGATCAGGTCGGCGCCGGTCGCGCCGGCGACGAGGAGCTTGTCGTGTGCGCCGTCGACGCCCAGGAACGTTCCGTCCACTGGAATGGCTGTGAACGGCGACGCGCCGTGCGTCTCGATGACGACGACCCGTCCGCCGTCGAGCGCATAGAGGAAGTCGGTGCGCGGCACGACTGCGAGCGCGGTCGCGCCTGCCGCGAACGCCCCCGTGCGCGCGTTGGTGAGGGAGACGGTGTCGTGGGATCCGGTCTCGAGGTCATACGCGTCGAGTACCGGCCCGTCGGCGCGCGCCGCGAACAGCCGGTTGGGGCCCTGCGCATAGGCCATCGCGGTCCCAGGCTTGCCGCCGGTCAGCATCTTGGTCTCCTGCGCGGTGCCCGGCGCGATCACGTGGACGCTGCCGAGCGTGTCGAGGACGTACAGCTCGCTGCCGTCGGTCTTCGCGGTGAGCGCGACCGTGTCCAGCGGGACCGTCAGCGGGGCGGTATCAAGCGTCGGATAGATCGCAAGCGCCTTCACTCCGCCAACGGCCACGTTGTCTCCGGCGAGCACCAGCGACCTCGCGTCGCCGAACGGCAAGGTCACCGTCTGGAGCGCTGTGTTGCTCGGCGGTTCCGTGACAGGCACGACGATCAGCGACGTCCTGGTCAGCACGATCATGTGATCGCCCTGGATGGCGATCGCTATCGCGGCTGCGTCGCCTAGCTTCGCGCGATCCCGAAGCGGCCCGTCGCGCGATGCGATCGACACGGTGCCATCGCGGGAAACGTAAGCGCGCGTGCCCTCACTCGAGACCGCGAAGGCGACGGGGCCATCGTGCGGGACGCCTTCGTGCCCGACGACGCGATCGTCACCGAAGGCCAGGACCCCGAGGGCCATGATCTCTTTCGCGAGATGCGGGTGGGTCCACTCGTAGGGCTCTCGCTCCGCGAGCAGCTCGAACGCGGTGCGTGCGTGATACACCTCGTCGAAATACATGTCGCGCGGCCAGTCGAGGCGGTAGCCGCGCGTTACGAGCACCGCGAGCGCGATGAGCGTCGCGACCGCGATGTCGCGGCGCGTGGGAATGCGCCCAGGCCCCAGACCCGCGGGGAGCCGCCACGTGACCTCCCCCGGCGTGACCTGGGGCAGTTCCCACCCGCTGTCGGTCTCAAGACGCGCATCGCCACGGGCGAGCCGCCAGACCAGATAGGCCGACGTGGCAATCATGACGACGGCGATGGCGATCTGACCCGCGCGTCCGAAGAACGTCGCCTCGATGATCTGTGGCACGCGGAGATCGACGTACTGCTCGTATCTGGTGAACGCGAAATACACCGATACAGCGAAGGCAATCGCGAGCGCGGCGTACGGCGCGAAGACCCGCGAGCGCGCCGCCGCGAACGGGAGCGCCAGGGCGAAGATCGGGAAGAGGTAGCGCTCGTGCGCGCGCGTCGGCAGGAAGTAGAACGCGAGGCCGGTGAACACGGCGCAGGCCAGCAGCATCGCCGTATCCCGGCGCCACCAGAGCGGGAGTACCGAGAGAAGGAAGCCCGCGGCGAGGAGCAGCGCGCCGTAGACGACCAGGCCCTCGTCCGGTTTCCAGAAGTCGAAGAAGATCGACCACCCATTGAACGCGTAGAGCGAGGTATACGGATACGTCGCCGACGCGCTGCGCACGAGGGCCACGAGCTCGGTCGCGATCCGGAACGGATCCGGGCCCCAGAACGGGACCGATAGCGCATACGCGGTCGCCGCTCCCCCGACGACGACCGCCAGGGCCGGACGCCAGCGCGCGTCCCGGATGAACTCGATCGCCGCGGCGACGACGATGACCAGAGCTCCGATCCCGAACTGCGGTTTCACGAGGGCCGCGACCGCGCCGAGCGCGCCCGCAAGCCACCAGCGCCGCGATCCGGCTGCAAGGACCGAAGCGAAGAGGGGCAGCGTGCCGACGGCGTCGACTTGGCCCCAGTACGGGCCCGCGAAGATCGGTCCGGGCTGAAGGGACCAGATCGCCGCCGCGGCGATCCCCGTGGCGTGGCCCGCGGTGCGCCAGAGCACCCTCGCCGCGAGGATCGCGATCGCGATATCCGCCGGGATGCTGATCGCCTTCACCGCGAGGCGCAGAAACTCGCCGTCGAACATCGCGCCGAGCAGCCAGAGCACGTAGAGGAACGCCGGCGGGTAGTCGCTGAAATAACCAGGCTCGTAGAAACGGCCCGGCCCGATCTCTGCGAGCCGCTCGGCCCACGCCTGGAAGGTACCGACGTCGGTGGTGAAGCCTTGGGCGCGCACCGCGACGAGCCTGATGAGCACGCCGATGGCGATCACGCCCGCGAGCAGCAGGCGTGCCCGCCGCTCGTCGCGCGCCTCGTGGGTGCTCATTGCCAATAGTCGAACCGCGTGATCGCGATCGTGGCATACACGTTGACGAGCACTGACAGCAGGATGACGGCGAGGAAGAGGATTGTGGGCCGGCGCCGCCACACCCCGCGAACGAGTCCATCGCCGGTGAGCGCGAGGGCGACGAGGAAAGGCTGCGCATCGATGCTGAAGCGGTACCCGAACTGTTGGAACCCGACGGTGCCGTGGAAGAGATCCGGCAGCAGCGCGAGCAGCGCGGCCAGGGCGGTCGCGCCGACCACGACGTCCCGCCGGACCTCACGGAGCGCGATGAACACCCAGAGAAAGGCCGGGGTCGTGAGGAAAAGGCTCATGCCCACGAAACGAGGACGCAAGAAGAACGGTGTCCCTTCGACGAAGTCAGGTGGCTCGAGGAAGATCGCATACAGCTGCCGAACCAGGTAGATCGGCGAGAAGAGGCCCTGCTGAAAGAAGAAGTCGCCCTCCGTGAGGCGGGCGTAACCCGAGTCGAACGGCGTTCCCCAGCGGAGCACGCTGTACCCGACATACAGGAGCGCGAAGGGCAGCCCGCCGGCGACGACCCGGACGAGCGCCGCGCGATATGGCGTTCCACTCCGTCGCGCGGTGAGCAGCGCGAGCGCCGGCGCGGCGACTGCGACCGGCAGCCGTGCCAGCGCCGAGATGCCAAGAAGCGCGCCGACCAGGGTCGGTGCGCCGCCCCGCGCTGCGATCGCGAATGACGCCGCGAGAAAAAGCATGGAGGCCGCGTGCGCGGCGTACCAGGCGCGCCCGTCGACGCTGGAAAAGAACAGCGTCGTGCCGAACGTCGAAAGGATGGCGCCGGCGAGCGCGTAGAGGCGCGGTGCGCCGTACCCCCGCAGGGCGTAGTAGAGGATCCCGCCCGACGCGCCGCCGGCGACGCGCGAAGCGATGACCTGCGCGGACGCGGTCGGGAGGAACGGGACGAGCGGGAGCGCCATGATCGCCGGGAGCGGCGGATAGACGACGCAGAAGCGCCCGCCACCGCAGGAGAGGAGCTCGTTCAGCCAGGTCGGCGCCTCATCCAGCCACCAGCGGCCGTCGAGCACGGCGGCGGCGAGGCGTCCGAAATAGTCATAGTCGGTCGTCAGGCCGATGCCGGCGGCGAGATAGATCCCCGCCGCGATCGCTCCGATCCAGATCGCGGCCATGCGGTCCGACACGCTCATCCGACACGAACACGCTAACCTTGGCTGCCTGTGCCCGCACGGCTCGACGGCCTTTCCTTCTTCTTTCCGGCGCTGAACGAAGAGGATCACGTCGGGGCGGTCGTGAACGACGCGCTCACAATCCTTCCCCGTTTCGCGGACGACGTCGACGTCACGGTCGTCGACGACGGCAGCACCGATCGCACGGGCACAATCGCGGACGACCTTGCCGGGAGGGACCCGCGCGTCCGCGTCATCCACCACGGCACGCGGCGGGGATATGGCGGAGCGGTGCGATCGGGTCTGCGCGCGGCAACGAAGCCGTGGGTCTTCTACACGGATGGGGACCGGCAGTTCGATCTCGCGGACCTGGAGCGACTCGTCAACGCCAGCGACGGCTTCGACGCGGTCGTCGGCTATCGCGAGAAGCGGGCGGACCCGCCACGCCGACTGTTCGTTGCGTGGGTCTACAACCGCTTGATCCGCCTGCTCTTCGGCGGTGGGTGGCGCGACGTGGACTGCGCCTTCAAGCTTTTCCGCCGCGACGTCTTCGCACGCGTGCCGCTCGAGCGCGTTCGCGCGAACGGCGCCTTCTTCTCACCCGAGCTTCTGATCACGTTGCGCCGGGCGGGCATCCGCATCAGGCAGGTTGGCGTGCGCCACTTCCCGCGCACGGCAGGCGAGGAAAAGGGTGCATCGCCGCGGGTGATCCTCCGGGCCATCCGCGACCTCTTCGTCTTGCGCGCGCGACTCTGGCTTCGCCCGAACGACTAGCGGCGCTCGAGCCTCCAGATGTCCTCGGGTCGCTCGCGCCGCCGGATGACACGCGCGCGTCCTCCATCCAGCAAGACGACCGCCGGACGGGGCGCCTGGTTGTAGTTCGAGGCCATCGCGAGGCTGTACGCGCCGACGCTGGGCATCGCGAGCACATCCCCCGCCCGCGCTGACGGCAGCTTCACCGAACGGATGAGGACGTCCCCGCTCTCGCAGAACTTGCCGGCCACCGCGACCTCTTCGGTCGCGGGCGCGTTCGCGCGGCCCGCGATCGCCGCGGTGTATTCCGCGCCATAGAGCGCCGGCCGGATGTTGTCGCCCATCCCGCCATCGACGGCCACGAAGGCGCGGAGGCCTTCGACCCGCTTCGTGCCGATCACGCGGTACAGCGCGACCGCGGCGCGACCGACGATGCCTCGGCCCGGCTCGACGTAGATCGTCGCGCCTCGCAGAGCGCCGCCCTCCTTCCGCACCGGCTCCGCGAGCGCACGCGCGTAGTCGGCGAGACCCACGACTTCCTCTCCGGAGCGCAGTGGAACGGCGAGCCCTCCGCCCATCGCGATCTCCGCGATCGGAGCCTTCGTCGCCGCGCGCACTTCGTTCGCGAAGGCGACGAGCGCACGCGCAAGCTCGCGGTACGGGCGCGCGTCACGGACCTCCGCCCCAAGATGAGCGTGTAGCCCGACGAGCGCGAGGCCTTTCGTGCGGACGATCTCGCGCGCGTACGCCAGCGCGTCGCCCGTCGAGATCGGCACGCCGAACTTGCTGTCCAGCCCTCCGGTCCGAAGGTGCGGGTGCGTGTCCACCGCGATGCCGGGCGAGACGCGCAGCCATACCGGCTGCGGCTGGACACGTTTTCGGACAAGCGGACCCAGGCGCTCGATGTCGTGCGCACCGTCGATCACGACGCGTCCGACGCGAGAGCGCAGCGCACCAGCGAGCTCCTCGTCGGGCTTCGCGTTCCCGTGCAGCTCCATGCGGGAGGCCGGAAACCCGGAGCGGCGCGCGGCGAGCAGCTCCCCAAACGATGCGACGCTGGCGTCCAGCCCCGCGCGCGCTATGACCGCGCCGACGCCGATGAGCGGACAAGCCTTGACCGAATACGCGACGCGCACGGGCCGGTACGGAAAGAACGCATCGACATATCCGCGGACGCTCGTGCGTATCGTCTCGGCGTCGTAGACGTAGAGCGGCGTCCCGTAGCGGTCCGCGAGCTCGACGACATCCGCTCCCGCGACCGTAAGGCGGCCATCGCGGCTGACGGCCGTTCGGAGCGGCCAGATCGCGCGATCGATCTCTATGAGCTTTGCGGCGGCTCGTCCGGAAGAGATTCGATGAACTCCTTGAACACGGCGAGCTCGTGATCGTCGTTCGACTCGGCGGTGATCGCCGAGCGATCCAGAACGGTCTCGCTCACGAGGATGCGCGCGGTGCAGCGGACGGCGAGCGCGATCGCGTCCGACGGGCGGCAGTCCACCTCGATCTCGCGGTCGGCGACCTGCAGGAAGACGCTGCCATGAAAGACTCCGCCGCCGGCGTCGTCGGCGACGAGGTCCTTGACGACGACGCGCGTGATCTCGGCGCCCATCTTCGTCAGCATGTCGACCATCAGATCGTGGGTGAGCGGACGCTCGCTGGTGATCCCGGCGATCTTCGTCGCGATGCTGTACGCCTGATCGGGACCGATCCAGATCGGGAGGAGCCGTCGCACGCCCTCCGCCTGGAGCAGCACGACGTGTTGATTCGTGAGCACGTGGACCCGAACCGATTCGACCGTGCACGGCACGAGCATCGTCACAAGCCTACCCGGTCAAAGGCCGCGTCAACCGTCATGCGGACGGTTGACAGCTAGCCGAAACGAATTCGACCGACCTCGCGACGCCGGTTGAAGAGGAGCAGAAGCAGGATGCCGGCCGCGAAGCCGAAGATGTGCGCGAAGTACGCGATGTTGGACGTCGCCTGATGCGCGGTGAAGCGCAACTCGGCGAGCGCATCGATCATCTGAAGCACGATGAAAAATCCGATGACGATGAGTGCGGGCAGCTGAACGATCGAGATGAAGAGTCCGAGGAAGATGAGCGTTGACACACGCGCGGTCGGATAGAGCACCAGGTACGCGCCCAGGACCCCGGCGATCGCCCCCGAGGCCCCGACCATCGGCTCGGGCTGCACGAGGCCCTGCCCGACAGCGGCCACCACCCCACAAAGCAGATAGAAGACGAGATACGGTCCGCTACCGAGCCGGTCCTCGATGTTGTCGCCGAAGATCCAGAGGTACAGCATGTTGCCGATGACGTGTAGCCAACCACCGTGCATGAACATGTGCGTGAGGAGCGGGATGAACGTTTGGGCGCCGAGGTTCCCTTGCGCGATCGCTCCTGCGAACTCGCGCCAGTCGAACGAATAGCGGTCGTAGAAGGCCGCGATCGCCGCGGCGTCGCGCGCGATCGACAGGGTGTAGATCCAGACCGCGATGTTGATAGCAAGGAGGAGGCGGTTGGCGATCGGCGTGCGCGACGTGGGGTTCTGATCGCGAAGAGGGATCACGCGCGAAGCTCCGTCGCCACCACCTTCGAGTCGTGGATCGTGAATATCGTGCGGGAGCCCTCGGACACGTAAAAGCCTGTGGGCGCGGGCAGATTTGCCGGCAGCGCGAAGCGCGCGAGCTCCCCGCCATCGCGGGTCATCTGGATCACACGCTTCCCTGGCGCATCGAGGAAGTAGATGGAGCGCTGCACGTCGATCGCCTGGACCGCGGTCGGCTTCACCGGATCGCCCTTCCATCGCGGGACGAAGTCGACCCGTGTCGCCGTGAACGATTGGGTGAGCCGCCGGAACCGCAGGATCTCGCCCTGCGTCGTCACGATCCAGATGTCCTGATCGATCGCCAGAGACCGGCCTGTCCCCGCGGCGAGCGGCTCGGCCAGATACCCCTGCCCGCGCTCGAAGTTGGCACCATCCCTCGACGCGTGCTTCCACACCTGACCGCTCGTCGCATCGAGGACGTACAGGTTGAAGACGAATACCGCGAAGGCCTCGACGCTCTTCCATTTGGTCGACTCATCGGGCGTCACATCTTCGATGGCGTTGCCTTCTGCCCGCCAGAGGTGCTTGGCATCATCGACGGAATAGAGGGTCTCGCCCTGCGCCGCGACCAGGCGTGGGGAGCCCACGTCCTGCGTCCCTTTGGTGAGCACCGCCCCGACCTCGGTCGGATCCCCAAAGATCCGCCAAAGCCTGCCCGATCCGGGATCCGCCGCGTACAGGCCGTTCACGTTTCCCAGGAGCGTCGCCGGCTTCGCACCGGGCGCGATGCGCGCAAGATCTATGACGACCCCGTTGATCTTGTCGTCCAGCGCGTCGAGCTGCGCGCGCAGCGCCGCCACGCGGACAGGGTCGGCCGCTGGCGAGCGGGCGGCCTCATCGAGCGACCTGCGCGCGTGGTTGACCCTCTCGCGCGCGGAGTCGTTGTCCGGTGGCTTGCGGTCGGCGAAGCGCTGCGCGGACGAGATGTCGGACTCGACGGAGATGATCGCGAGCTGGTAGTCACCCGAGACCTGATTGCCGCTGTAGTCGCGGTAGGCGAGGAGACCGATCCCGCCGGCCACCACGAGGAGGAGCGCCGCGAGGATCGACGCGGCACGTCGCTGCCGCCGTGAGCGGGCGCGTGCGGTGTCCGGCCTGCGCGGCAGAGGCGGCGCACGCTTCGGCATCAGCTCGAATCCGACCGCGACCGTCTTGCCGACGGCGCGGGTCGCCGGTGCCGCCGCCGCGCCGATCGCCTCGCCGATCCGTGGGCGTTTGCGCCAGAGCGCATCGACGCGCGAGCGGATGTTGTCCGCGATCTCCACCTCGCTCGGCTGAGCGGCACGGACGGGCTCGGAGAGGACGCGCGCTGCTCCGGCGCTCGCGGCGCTGATCTCGATGAAGAGCGCGGCCGCGCTCCCGACCACTCCGTCCGCGACCGCGCGGTTATGCACGTGTTCCGCCGCAGCGCGCGGATGCAGGGTCACCGCCGCGTTCTTGAGCGTTTCGGCACCGAGGCCATCGGTCAGCGCCCCGGAAGCGAGGATGAGCGTGTCTCCCGGTTCGACGCTCTGCCGCCACACGTCTGGCAGGACATCGGCCTCACCACCGAGCGAGGCCGCCTCGCGCGTCGTCGTGCGATGAACGAAGTCGGCGAGCTCGCCAGGCTCGTCGCCGGGGAGGAAGAGCCGCGCGCGGCGAACGAGGAAGACCTGTGCGGCGCCGATGCGCGCCGCGTACAGCTCGTTGTTCACGACGACCGCGCAAGCGCAATGGAGCGTGACGCGCCCCCGGTGATCCCGAAGCCGCTGCGCCGCGCGGCGGTTCGCCTGGCGCAGCGCTTTGCGCAGCGAGACCTCGATCCCGGCCGAGAGATCGTAGTAGTACTCCTGGCGCGCGAGATCCGCGACCTCCTTGGCGACGTCGGCGCCGGCGTTCGTGCCGTGCTGACGTGAGACCTCGCAGAGGAAATAGAAGCGACCCTTCGTGCGAAGCGTCGCGCCAAGCGTCGGCTCGCTCACGAGGATGACATCGGGCGCTCCCGGACGAAGCTCGCTGGTCGATCCGGTCTTCGTGACGAAGCTCGCCTGTCGCACCGCAGGCGAGTTTAGGGACACGCTAGTTGTGCGACGCCGGGACGGACCGGATCTTGGCGATGCCGCTGCGCGGCGCGCGTGTTGCGAGCTGCGAGACGAGCTCGTGTTCCCGAAGACGGATCTCCGCCGCCCACTGCGCGGTCGGCACGGCCACGACCAGGGTGCCCCCGTCCATCCGCAGCGCGGTGGTCCGCGCGGCATCCGCGCCGATCACCGCCGAGGCGACCGTCCTCCACTCGCGTACCGCATCAGCCCTGGCGACGTCGCTATCGAGCCCCAGTGTCCGAAGGGCTCGCGCGAGCACCGCCGACAGAGGCCTCAGCCGACGTCTCCACGCCCAACGGGAACGATCGTGGCGCGCTCGCGGAGGGCCTCCGGGATGCTCGCGAGCACGGCAGCCGTCAACATAGCCTGGGCCTCGACGGGAAGGGCGCGACAGAAGGCGTCGCGCCGCGCGGCGTCGAGCTCGGAAAGCACGTCGTCAAGAAGGAAGACCGGCGTCTCCCCGGTGCGCGCGCGCAGCCACGTCCCCTCCGCAAGCTTGAGCGCGAGGACGGCGGACCGCTGTTCTCCTCGCGAGGCGAAGGTCGGCAGTGGCCGCTCGCCGACCGCCACGGCGAGATCCTCACGATGCGGACCCACGAGCGTCGTCCCCTGCCAGCGTTCGCGGTCACGCTTCTCGATGAGCAGTCGGCGATAGCCCTCGGCGCGATCCTCAGGGGTCGTCCCTGTCGTTTGGCAGGCGTACGCGACGTCCGGGACCGGGTCCGCGCCCAGCGCCGCGGCCGCCGCGCGGAAGGCCGGTCGGAACTCCTCGACCGCGGTCTCTCGCCGGAGCGAGATCGTTGTCGCCAGTCGGATGAGCTCGCTGTCCCAGAACGCGAGCTCGCTTTCGGGGATCGGCTCCTCCTCCCGGCCCGCACGCAGCAGCGCGTTCCGCTGCACGAGCACCCGCGCGTAGGCACGCGTGTCCGCCCGATGACCACGGTCGATCTGAGACACCATCGCGTCGAGGTAGCGGCGGCGGGCCGAGGGCGCCGACGCCAGGAGCTCGACATCCTCGGGAAAGAACGCCACGACCGCGAACGCGCCGATGATGTCGTCCGCCCTCCGGGGCGCGCCGTCCGAGGTGTACCGCCGCGGCCGCTTGCGGGCGGCGACCTCAGGGGCGAACAGCGTGACCTCCAGACGGGCACGCTCGTCCTTCCCGTGGCACGCCTCGACAACGACTCGGGCGAAAGATGCACCCCAGCGGACCATCTCGGCGTCGTCGCCGGCACGCGATGACTCTCCGCGCGCCACGAGGTGCACGGCCTCGAGCAGGTTGGTCTTGCCCGCGCCGTTCGGGCCGACGAACGCGGTGACGCCCGGAACGAACAGGCAGTCCTCGCGTTCGTAGCTGCGGAAGTCCTCGAGGGAAAGCGACGCGACGCGCACGCGAGATCAGGCCGGGATGCGGAGCGGCATCACCACGTGAAGATAACTGTCGTCGCCGACAATGCGGACCACACCCGGCGCGAGCGGGCCGCCGAGCTCGAGCGCGATCTCCGGCGCCGAAAGGCTGGAGAGCGCGTCGGCGACGAACCGCGAATTGAAGGCGATCGTCGTCGGCTGGCCCTCGACCGTCGCGTCGACGCGGCCGGTGTTGTCGCCTACCTCGGCGGCGTTCGCCGAGATCACAAGAGGCGGGTCGCTCGAGGGATCGACTTGGAACCGCAGCATGTTCGCGGCATCGCGCGCGAAGTACGAAGCGAGCCGCGTCGCCTTCAGAAGCTCTTCGCGCTGCGCGACGATCTTCGTGTTGCTGGTCGTGGGGATGACCTGCCGGTAATTCGGGAATTGACCTTCGATGATGCGAGACACCAGGTCGGCTTCGTCGGTGTGGAAGATGACCTGACTCTTATTTGGCGTGACCAAGATATCGACCGTTGCATCGTCACTGTCGCCGACGATGCGCGCGACTTCGAAGAGGCTTTTCGCCGGGACGATGACCTCTATCGGCGGATCGACCCGATCGAGGAGCCGTGCATGACGCACCGAGAGCCGATAGGGGTCCGCCGCCGCCATCGTTATCATCTCGCCGGCGAAGGTCGTCAGCACACCGGTGAGCACCGGCCGGCTGTCGTCGGTCGCCGCGACGAACGCGACCTCGCTGATCATGCGCCGCAGCGTTCCCTGCGCCATGCGTGTGGTTGGCTTGTCCGGGATCTGCGGAATGATCGGGAACTCTTCCGCATCCAGGCCCTTGATGTTCGCCTCATACGGGCCGGCCTTGATATGCACGGTCTTTGTGCGCACGTTTAGTGAGAGCTCGACGTTCCCCGGCGGCAGCGAGTTCACGAAGTCGATGAACAGCTTCGCCGGCACAGTTATGGCACCCTCGTCCTCGACCTTTGCGGGTACCCAGCAATTGATGCCCACTTCAAGATTTGTGGCGGTCAGGCGAAGGCGACCAGAATCTGTCCGCAAGAGCACGTTGCCCAGAATCGGGAGGCTTCCGCGGCTCGAGACTCCACGCCCCACGACCCCGAGGCCGTGAGCGAGGTTCTCTTGTAGACAAGTGACCTTCACGCGACCCTCCCCGCTGTCCTTACTTGAAGATAGATACAACCAGTAGTGTCGCTAGTCGTGGTGTGGACTATGGGGCTTGCCGCTGGGCCCGTGCGGCGAAAGCACTGGAACCGTCTGTGCATGCGCCGGGAAAGAGCGTGGACGACTCCGGCCTCAACGTCACGCGATACAACACACGTAGCATAAACAAACACCGGAATCGATCATCTGTCCACAAATAGGGCTTCTTATCCACAGGTCCGCACGCCTTATCCACACCTGGCTCATCGCGGGAGCGGGCCTCCGTACCCCCTACTGACGCGCGTTTTCAGCGACCGAGCAGGCCACCGTCCAATCGTGGGGGCTGGCCCCCACACCCCCTCACGGACGCCATCAGGAAGAATCGGTGTAGAGCATCTCGCGAAGGGCCCCGACATCGCGGCGGAAGTCGTCGTTCTCGGCCATCTCCCGCTCGATCTTTTCGCAGCCATGCAACACCGTCGAGTGGTCCCGGCCACCCACAGCTTCTCCAATCCGCATCAAGGGCGCCTCGGTCTCCTCACGCATCAGATACATCGCGATCTGACGAGGGAGGACGACCTGCTTGTCGCGGGCCTTTCCCTTGATCTGGTCGAGTGGGACGCCGTAGTAGCGGGCGACGGTTTCGACGATGCGCTCGGGAGAGAGGCTCTTGCGCTGCGGGTTGTAGAGGATGTTCTGGAGCATCTCCTGCGCGAGCTGGGTGGTGACGGGCACGGCGTTGAGCGACGCGTGCGCGACGATTCGCGTCAGTGCGCCCTCGAGCTCGCGAATGTTCGAGACGATCCGTTGTGCGAGGAAATCGACGACCGCCGGCGGGATCGCGATGTTCTGCGCCTCGGCCTTCGCACGGAGGATCGCGATCCGCGTCTCGAGGTCCGGCGCCGAGATGTCCGCGATCAGACCCCACTCGAACCGCGAGCGCAGCCGGTCTTCCAGCTGCGTGATCGCTTTCGGCGGCCGGTCGCTCGAGAGAACGATCTGCTTGCCCTCCTCGTGGATCGCGTTGAATGTGTGGAAGAACTCTTCCTGCGTTCCCTCTTTGCCGGCGATGAACTGGATATCGTCGATGAGCAGGACATCGATGCGTCGGTAGCGCTCGCGGAATTCCTCGCCCTTCTGCGCGCGGATCGAATTGATGAACTCGTTGGTGAACTTCTCGCTCGTGGCATACACGACGCGCTTCTTTGGATGGCGCGCGATCACCGCGTGACCGATCGCGTGCATGAGGTGTGTCTTTCCGAGGCCGGATCCGCCGTACACGAAGAGCGGGTTGTAGCTATGCCCTGGCCGCTCGGCGACCGAAAGCGCGGCCGCGTGCGCCAGACGGTTATTGGAGCCGACGACGAAGGTCGAGAACGTATAGCGCTGATTGAGAAGGGCGCCGGACACCTCCCGCCGGTCCTGTGTGCCTGCCTGCTGGGATCCGCCGACGCCGGGGTGGGCCGCGACGCTCGTGCCGCCCATCCGACCGGCCATCGGCGCGTTCGCCGCGGACGTCACGAAACGTACGTCGACGGTCTTCCCCAGAAGATGCTGGAGCGTCGACCTTACTTGAGGACGGAACTTGCTCTCGAGCCACTCACGCGCGAATGCGTTCGGTACTCCGATGAGGAAGACGTCGTCCTCCTCGGAGATGACCTGCGTCTCCTTGAACCAGGTGTCGTACTGCGCACGCGAGAGTCCCACCTGCAGCTCGCCGAGAGCGGCGGTCCACAGCTGCTTGAGGTTCAACGGTTCCCCTTCTCTCTGCTCGTGCACTACCGCTCCCCACACGCACGTGATGCCGCACGCACCCGCGGATCGCCACACCGAAGGGAAAGACCTCTAGAGACCGCGCTCTCTTGGAAGCCCGCGAACTATACCCCAGGGAAGATGACGTCGCGCTGCGCTATGCTCACTTACACAAACAGACACCCTCTGATCAGCGTGATCGCTTTGTTCCCAGCGGGAGAAGGGACTCGACCGTGAAGCGCACTTATCAGCCGAAGACCCGCCGTCGTTCGCGCGTGCACGGTTTTCGTGCGCGCATGCGTACCACAGGCGGACGTCGTGTGCTCGCCGCGCGCCGCGCGCGTGGCCGCAAGCGCCTCACCGTCGTCTAACGCGGCCGCGTTCATGGACGCCGCTCGTCTGCGGCGGAACGCGGAGATCGCCGCGGTGTGGAGCGAAGGAATGAAGCTCCAGCATTCGCTTTTTGCCGTACGCGCTCGACCGAACGGGTTGACGACGATGCGCCTTGCCGTTTCCGCTCCCCGTTCCATCGGCCGCGGTGTCGCGCGGAATCGCGCGCGCCGCCGCGTGCGCGAGGCATTCCGCACTGTGATCCGGGATCTCGAGCAACGGGCCGGCTGTGACCTGATCATCGTCGCGCGGCCGCCGGTCGGGTCCGCGCCACATGCGAAGCTCCGCGAGGCCGCCGCGGCGGCGCTTGCCACGGTCGCGGCGCGATCGTCCGAGCGATGAAGACCTTGGTCCTGGCGGCCCTTCGCTTCTACAAGAGCGCCGTGAGTCCGATGCTCCCGGCAGCCTGCCGGTACACGCCGACCTGCTCGGAATACGCCATGGGGGCGGTCGAGCGCCACGGTGTCACGCGGGGCGGCTGGCTCGCGCTGAAGCGCCTGGCCTCCTGCCATCCCTGGAGCCAGGGTGGATACGACCCCGTGCCAGAGCGCAGGGCGAGCTGATGCCGCTCGTCATCACCGATATCTGGAATGCCGTCCTCGTCCACCCGCTGATCAACCTGCTCGTCCTCGCCTATGACGTGGTCCATGACTTCGGCCTCGCCGTCGTGATCGTGACGGTGGCGATCCGCCTCGCGCTCTATCCGCTCTTCCGCGCGCAGGTCATGTCCTCCCGGAAGATGCAGGAGCTCGCGCCCGCGCTGAACGACATCAAGAAGAAATACGGCAACGATCGCGCGCGCGTCCAGCAGGAGCAGATGAAGCTCTACCAGGAGCGCGGCATCAATCCCGCGGCAGGGTGCCTGCCGATGGTGGTGTTCTTCCCGGTGCTGTTCGCCATGTACGCCGCGTTCCAGCAGGTCGGCGGCCTCAGCGGGAGTCACGCGCTCAGCGTCCAGGAGCTCCGGGATCATGTGCTGTGGCCGTTCATTCCTCCGCCCGCCGGTCTGGGCGATGCCGATACGATCGATCTGACCGCCCACTGGCTTCCGTGGGTCGGCAGCCTGGCCCACCCCGATCACCTGTTCTTCGACTTCATCGGTCCGCTGCCGATCATCTCGGCGATCCTGCAGCTCATCGCCTCGGTCCAGGCACTGCCGCGTAACCCACCGCAGACCGATGACCCTACGCAGCGAACGATGCAGTCGATGACCTACTACCTGCCGCTGATCACGGTTGTCTTCTTCAAGGATCTCGCGTCGGGCGTCTTCATTTACTACATCACCACGACGATCTTCCAGATCGTGCAGCAGTACTTCGTAATGGGCTGGGGCCAGCTGCCACGCTGGGTCCCAGCTTTGAACCAGATCCCGACGCCGGCTGATCGCGCGATGCGCGAGCGCGAGCAAGCCGCTATCAAGGAGGCTGAGGCGGACATGAAGCTCGCGGACGGGGTCGGGGCGCAGAAGCGTGACGCGACCGGCGGTCGGCGGCGCGGAAGGAGGAGGAAGCGATGAGCCCGCTTCGTGGGGAGGAGTTCACTGGTCGTTCGGTGGAAGAGGCGATCGAACGCGGACTGCGGTCACTTGGGAAAAAACGGACCGACGTGGATATCGAGATCCTCGAAAAAGGCAAGCCCGCGAACGTACTGGGCATCGGGGGCGAGGACGCCCGCGTGCTCCTCACATTCCAGGAGGAGGAGTCCGTCCAGGAGCCCGAGCCGGTCGTCGACGAGGCGGAGGTACCGCGTCGGCCGGATGCGCTTCGCGAGCGCGACGAAGAGTCTGAGGACGCGGCGGCGTCACCCGCGCTGGCTGAAGAGCTCGCGGCGGGGGCCGGGGTGCTCAAGGACCTGCTCGCCCTGATGGGGGTCGAAGCGGAGGTCGCTCTCGATGACCGGCCGCGGCACGAGGGCGTCGAGGTCCTCGGCCCGGACCTGGGGGCATTGATCGGCCGTGGTGGCGAGAACCTCGTCGCCCTTCAGCAGATCACTTCGGCCATCACATCGCGCCGCGTCGGTCGCACGGTGCACATCCCCGTCGACATCGAGGGATACCGGCGCCGGCGGGAGGATCAGCTCCGCGAGATCGCCCAACGCGTCGCGTCGCGCGTGCGCGCGACCGGGCAGGCGGTGACTCTCGAGCCGATGCTCGCCTACGAGCGGCGGATCGTGCATCTCGCCGTGCAGGACACGCCCGGAGTGAAGACCGAATCCGTAGGCATCGATCCGAACCGGCGTGTCGTGATCAGCTCGACCGCACCCGGCGCTCGCGGGCCGGCCCCCTTCCGCCCACGCAGTGGTGGCGGGTTGCGGGGGGAGCCGCCAGGCCGCTATGGACCGCGGCGCGGCTTCGGACCGAGACCGGGTGGATACCGGCCGCGGACTGACCTCGGTCCGCCACGAGATCGCCCCTAAGCGGGTCTTCCGGAAAACACCGCTCGCGCGCTAACGTTCTGCTCCTCGGATGGAAGGCAACTGGGCACCCGCGCGCGTCCGCCGTAATTTTCGGATCGACACCTTCAGCGCCATCTGCGGTGGCGTGTACATCGCCGTGCTCATCACCTTCATGCCGATCGTGGTGCGGCGGCTTGGTGGATCCACCACCGACGTCGCCATCGTCATCGCGGCCCCGTTCGTCGGGCATCTCCTGTCGCCGATCTCGGCCTATCTGCTTTCCGGGTTCCCTCTTGTCAGGGTGGTTGCGGGAACGGTCACGCTGGCGCGTGCCACGTTCCTCGCGGGCGTCCTCGTCGCGGCGACGCCGCTGATGCTCGCCGTGACCACGGTCGCGTTCTTCGCGATCAGCGTCGCGAACATCGGCGCGTACACCGCGCTCATGCAGGGTATCTACCCCGACCGGGAGCGGGCTCAAGCCATGGCGAACGTGCGCATCGGCGCCGCGATCGCCGGAATCGCGTCCGCGGCGGTCGCGGGTACGTTCATCGATGTCATCCCTGCGTCGTGGGTCTTCGCCGCCGCGGCGCTCATCGGCCTGCCGGGCGCGATAGCCTTCTTCTGGGTTCGGTACGACGGGTCGGCGAAGGCCGCGACGCGGCGACCTCTTCCGGACATCGCGCGCGGCGTGTGGGCCGATCACAAATATCGGCGACTGCTCTTGTCGTTCACCGTGTTCGGCATGGGCAATCTCATGAACGTCGCGGTGTACCCGATCCTGCTCGTCGATCACTTCAATGCGTCGAACTCGTTCATCGGCGGGATGATGGCGGTGTCGTCGTTGACGATGGTCGTGGCGTACATCATTTGGGGCCGGATGATCGACCGTGGCTCATCGATCCGCCTGACGCTCGTAAACACCGTGGTGGCGCTGCTCGTTCCGATCGGCTATATCGCCGCGGGTGACGTCTGGCTCCTCATTCCCGTCGCGATCGTCGCTGGGATCGTGAACGCGGGCGGCGAGATCACGTTCTTCACCAACATCGTGCAGATCGCGCCGCGGGATAGGATCGGCGAGTACGCGACGGCCCAGTCACTGCTCATGGGACTTCGTGGCACCGCCGCACCATTCATCGCGGCAGCGCTTCTCGGCGTGGCGGACCCGCGCGTCGTCCTGCTGATCGGCGTGGTCTTCATGACGGCAGGCTGCGCGATCATGGCCGGGGCGGTACGCCTCATCGTGCCGACCGCGCTGCCGGCCCCGCGCGTCGCTTTGGAAAGCCCCGCGGACTAGCTCCGCAGGGGCACGCCCTTCGCGCGCATCGCGTTCGCGAAGCGGTCCGCGATCAGCTGATAGCCCGCATCGGATGGATGGAATCCGTCCTGCGCGACGGTCGCCGTCGACACGAGATCGGCGCTCCCAGTGAACAGGTCGACCACGAAGATGCGTGTCGGGCTGCGCGCGGCGATCTCGGCGATGGCGTCGTTGTATGCGTTGATGCGCACCAGGAGGACGAGCTTGTCGACGCTCGCGTAGACCGGGACGGTCCGGAGGTCGGGGACATTGCCGACGAAGATCGCCGCGTCGCTGCGCTGCACGAGTGCGTCGACGATACCGCCGAGCGCATCGGCGTACGTCGCCCGATCGATCGTCGCGTTGAGATCGTTGACGGCCAGCCAGATCGTGACCACGGTCGGTCGCTGCGCGATCGCGCCGGGTAGCTGTTCGCGACTCGCCTGCAACGCGATCGATCCTGAGACCCCGAGGTTCACGTACGCGGAGCCCGCCGGCAGGCGCGCCGCGATCCGAGCCGGCCACGAGCCCCTCACCGGATCCGACGCGCCGACGCCGACGCTGTCGGATGCACCGATCGCGACGTACCGCACCGCGGGCGCAGCAGATGACGCGGCTGGCGAAGGTACGGGCGTCGTCGGGCTCGCCGCCGCCGCGAGCACCGGGCTCGCCGATCGCGGGGGCGTCGACGTGGACGAACACGCCGCAAGGAAGACGGCACACACCAGGGTCCAAACGCTTCCCGAGTACTTCATTAGCCGTACAATTGTCTTGCCCGGGAAACCGGGCGCGATAGCGGACACGGGGATGCGTGGTTTCGACAGGGCACGCAAACGGACCGCCGCGAGCCGAGGAACGCCGTTCCTCCTCGTTAATCCGAACGGCAGGCAGACAACTGCCAACACTTCTTACGCTCTCGCTGCCTAGTCAGTGAGACGTCCTCCCGGTCCCCGCTCCGCGGGCCGGGAAGGGCGCCATCAGCGGAGCTGCGGCCCGCCGAGCGGCCGGTAGGCGGGCCAAAGATCCACGGCCTGGCGAGAACGAGGAGCGTGTCGGTGCGCGCCTCATTCCGCGAGAAAAAAATCGCCGACTACGCTCGTAGACGCGATCCGCGCGCAGGCCTTGGACGGGGAGTTCGACCCTCCCCCATCTCCACAGGACGAGGAGGCCGGCGGAGGGAGCCGCAGCTCACTCCGGCCGGCCGACGATGTTCTGGAAGGCGCGAAGCGCCTACAAAGGGACCGCGAAGCGGCTAAACGCGACCGTGGGCCATCTAAAGTCGCCGTCATGCCGCTACTCGCGCTCGTGATCATCGTGCTCGGCGCGGGCCTCGCGGCGGTGGCCCCGCTCTACCTGCGTCTTGTACGCCGCGAGCTCAGCCGCGCAGATCGCATGGAGCGAGCCGCACGCATGCTCGGTCTGCAATTCTCGCGCGGTGACCCGGCCTACCCGGGATCGATCGGACAGGCCTTTCCTTTCGAGCTCTTCTCACGCGGCATCGAGCAGACCTGCGAGAACGTCATGACGGGGACGATCGGCGGAGTTCCCGTCACCGCGCTCGATTTCCTATACATCCAGCAGGTGGACAGCGGCACCCAGCATCCTGATGGAACTGCGGACTACCGCGCACTACGGTCTGAGCCGGTCCGTTATGCCTGCGCGGTCGGAGCCATCGGCGGGCATCGCCCGCACGTCGTGATCGAGCCGGCCTCGATGGTGCCGGACGTGCACGTCGCGCCGGAGCGGGTCCAGCTCGAGTGGGGAGACTTCAACGCGAGATACCGGGTGTCGTCCCCGGAACGGGGCTTCGCGACCGCGCTCCTCGACGTCGACCTCATGGCGTGGCTGGTCGATCTCGCGCCGCACCTTCCGCTGACGTGGGAGGTGCAGCGCGGCGACATTCTCTGTCGCACGCACGGCCTCGAACCGGAGCGATTCCCGGAGCTCGTGGGTGCTGTGGTCGAGTTCGCACGGCGGATCGGACCCGGCGCGTCCGGCTAGCGCAGAGTTGTGCCCTCGTACGAAATGAACTCGAGCAGGCTTCCGTCGGGATCGCGGAAGTACACGCTCGTCCCGCGCCCCCGTCGCCCACCCCGGGTCATCGGTCCGGCCTCGATCGCAACGCCGTGCCTATGCAGGTGTTCGACCGCGCCGGCGATCGGGCCGTCCCATTCGAAGCACAAGTCGCTGTTCCCAGGCGCCACCGGCACACGCGCGACCATCGCCGGACGAACGCCCGGGCCATGCACATTGAGCTGCTGCTCGCCGATGCGGTAGGCGAGGCGCTCATCGATCTCTACGATCTCTACACCGAGCACGTCTCTATAGAAAGCGTTCGCGCGGATGAAATCGCTCACCGAGATCACGACGTGGTCGAGCTTCACCGGGACGCACGATACGGCGCTCGAGCGGACGGGCGAGCGAGCCGTTGAATGGGAATACGTTCGTTGTAGCGCGCGTTATCGCGCCGGGAAAATCCAAGAAGGAGGATCATCCCGATGACCTTCAGCACATTCGTCATCTCCACCGATCTCGCTCTCGCCCTCGCCCGCGGCGTCGTCGGCCTTGTGATGGCGGCTCACGGCGCACAGAAAGTCCTCGGGGTGTGGGGCGGGCCTGGCCTCGCGGGTTGGACGCAAGGCATCACCCGTATGGGCATGCGGCCGCCGGTCTTCTGGGCGTACGTTTCCGCGTTCGCGGAGCTCGCGGGTGGCATCGCGTTCGCGCTCGGTTTCCTCGTCCCTCTGGTCGCCGCGGCGCTCACGATCCAGATGGGCGTGGCCATCGCGCGCGCTCACTGGGCGAAGGGATTTTGGAACTCCAAGGGTGGTATCGAGTTCCCGTTCACGCTCGGCGCCATCGCCGCGATCAGCGGAGTCGCTGATCCGGGTCCGTATTCGCTCGATCGGGCGCTCGGCCTACCGACCTTTGGTGCCGGCGCATACGCGGTTGTCCTCGTGATCGGCGTGGTCGCGTACCTGATCGGGTCGCGCCGGATCGCGGCCGAGGCCTCGAAGGCCAGCACGGCCGCATAGCGCGAAGCGCTCATCGGCCACGCGCGCCGCAAGCGGTGCGCGTGCCTGCATGTGGAGCGCTTTATCCTGTCGTCCACAGGGGAGGCCGGTCGTGAAGGAAGCTCTCGAGCGCCTGGACGCGCTCATGAACCGCCTCGTCGAGGCGGACCAGACTGGCGCGGGTATCGAGCCTTTGCACGTGGCGAGCGAGCTCGGGCAGATCCGCCAGCTGCTCGCGGAGTCACCGGCGGTCATCCCCGCCAAGGGCGGCCAGAAGCATTTCCGCTGCGAGGCCTGTGGGACCGTCGTGCACGGGACCGATGCACCCTCGCGGTGCCCGACGTGCGGCGGCACGAAGTTCTTCGCGGCCGACATCGAGCAGCCCTTCGTGGAGTCCGGCGCCGGCTAGCCGCACGCTCGCGCGCTTCTGCGTCAGACGATGCAGTCCAGAAAGCTTGCGTTGTTGCTACGGGTCCCTTACATTTCGGCGACCTAACTATTTGGAGCCCGAAGCGTAATGACTGCGTTGATCGAGCGTCATCCCCCCGCGAAGGCCGAGGACCTCGAGCTCGCGGGGCTTCTCCTGGACACCCTGCGCATTGTGAAGATGGCCACGGCCGCGAGCCGCGAGCACAGCCACGTGTCGGCGAATCGCGCCAGTGTCATGTGGCAGCTTCGCGAGCGCGCCATGCGGAGCGGCGATCTCGCGCAACGGTGCGCGATGACGGCCCCCGCGCTGACCGAGCTCGTCGATTCGCTCTCGCGCGACGGTTTCGTCCGTCGCCTCGAGGACTCGGAAGATCGGCGGGTCGTGCTCGTCGAGCTGACCGCTCAGGGACGCCGTGAGCTGGACAAGTACGGCGAGGTCATGAAGCGGGGCGTGGCCGCCCTACTCGCACGCGTCCCCGCCGACAAGCGCGCACGTCTGCGTGCCGCCCTGACGGACCTGAACGAATCGATCGATGCCATGACCAAGGAGACCGCCAATGCCCGCTGAAATGACTCGCAGCGCCCGCATCCTGGCGACGGTCGGAGTGGCGCTCGCGCTTTTCCTCGCCGCGCTCGACCAGACCATCGTCGGCACGGCCCTCCCCCGCATCGTCGCCGAGCTAAACGGGCTGGACTACTTCGCGTGGGTCGCCACGGCGTATCTGGTGACCTCGACCATCCTGACGCCGATCGCCGGAAAGCTCGGCGACCTCTTCGGCCGGAAGCCCTTCCTTCTCGCCGGAATGATCGGCTTCGTCATCGCATCGGCTCTCTGCGGTCAAGCGCAAAACATGGCCGAGCTCGTCGCGTTCCGCGCGCTTCAGGGAATCTTCGGCGGCGTTCTCTTCGCGAGCGTGTTCGCTACCATCGCCGATCTCTACTCGCCGGCCCAGCGCGCCAGGCTGCAGGGCGTCTTTGCCGGGATCTTCGGCATCGCCTCGGTCGTCGGTCCCGTCGTCGGTGGCTATCTCACCGACAATCTCAGCTGGCGCTGGGTCTTCTACGTCAACGTCCCGGTCGGCATCCTCGCCATCGTCGTCGTGTTCCTCACGCTCCCCTCGGTGCGCCACGCGGCCTCTTGGCGCGACATCGACTTCGCCGGCGCGTTCGCCCTCGCCGCGACGCTCGTGCCGCTTCTGATCGCGCTCTCGATCACGCGTGACCACGATTTCACCTCTCCCGAGGTGATCGGATTGCTTCTCATCGCGGCCGTCATGGGCGTGATCTTCTTCGTCATCGAACGGCGTGACCCGCACCCGGTCGTCCCATTCGACCTCTGGAAGAACCCGACGTTCGCAGTTTCCACCGCGATCGGTTTTCTCCTCGGATTCGCCATGTTCGGCGCGATCCTCTTCGTTGGGCTCGTCTATCAGGGAGTCCTCGGCATCCCCGCGACGAACTCGGGTCTCCTGATCACCCCGCTCATGGTCGGTCTCATCGTCGCAAGCCTCATCACCGGCCAGCTCATGGTTCGCATGCGTCGCTACCGGTACCTCGGGACGGTCGGCGCAGTGCTCCTGGTGATCGGTCTGTACCTGCTCTCGCAGGTCACGGTCGGTAGTCCCGAGATCGAGGTCGTGCGCGACCTCGTGCTCGTCGGGCTCGGCGTTGGGGTCGGCATGCCGCTCTATCTGAACGCGACGCAGAGCGCGGTCGACCCTCGGTACCTCGGCGTCGTCTCGAGCCAGATCCAGTTCTGGCGGAACATCGGAAGCACCGTGGGCGTTGCCATCCTCGGTGCGGTGCTCTCCCATGAGCTCACGCAGAAGATCGTCGCTTCGATCCCGCCGCAGTTTGCGGGCGCGATTCCGGCCAACGGTAACGCGCAGGCGATCTTCGATCCCGCCGTCATGCAGCGGATCCCGCCGCCGGTGCTCGTCGCGATCCGGAGCGCGCTCGCCTCCTCCCTGCACGACATCTTCCTCATAGCTGCCGGCGTCGCCGGGCTGGCCGTCGTTCTCTCGCTATTCCTTCAGGAGGTCCCGATCCGCGGCCGCACCGCTCGTGCGCCACAGCCCGAGGCCGAGACCGTACCGGCGTTCGGGGACTAAGCGGTGGGCGTCATCGAGGTTCGCGGCCTTGTCAAGACGTACGGCGATCTCGAGGCGGTCCGCGGCATCGATCTCGAAGTCGAACCAGGCGAGGTCTTCGGCTTCCTCGGCCCGAACGGCGCCGGCAAGACGACGACGATCAGCATCCTCTGCACGCTCCTGCGGCCGACGGCCGGTGAGGCACGCGTCGCGGGCATCGATGTCGCGCATGACCCGGGGGCTGTCCGATCGCGTATCGGCCTCGTCTTCCAGGATCCCTCGCTCGACGACCAGCTGACCGCACGCGAGAACCTCGAGCTGCACGGCCGCATCTATGGCGTGCCGGGCGCGCTGCGGCGCCAGCGCATCGATGAGCTGCTTCGCGTCGTTGAGCTCTCCGATCGCGCCGCTTCGCTCGTCAAGACCTTCTCCGGGGGCATGAAGCGGCGCCTCGAGATCGCGCGTGGCGTCCTTCACCACCCGAAGGTGCTCTTCCTCGACGAGCCCACCCTGGGACTTGATCCCCAGACCCGCAAGCACATCTGGGACTATCTTCAGGAGCTGCGACGTCGCGAGGGCGTCACGCTCTTCATGACGACGCACTACATGGACGAGGCCGAGTTTTGCGACCGCATCGCGATCATCGACCGGGGCAAGATCGTCGCGCTCGGCACGCCGGCGGAGCTCAAGTCTCGTATCGGTGGGGACGTGATCACGCTGACGGTCGCGGATGTGCCGGCCGCGGCGAAGGAGATCGCCGAGCGGTTCGGGATCGCACCACTTGCGGCGAACGGCACCCTGCGGATCGAGGTGCCCGACGGCGCGTCGTTCTTGCCCCGACTGGTGCGCGATCTTCCGATGGGCATCGACTCCGTGGCGCTCAGTCGGCCCAGCCTCGACGATGTTTTCCTCAAGCTCACCGGCCACGCGATCCGTACCGAGGGCGCGAGCGAAAAGGACATGCTGCGGAACATGGGCCGCATGTGGCGCGGAGGTCGCCGATGACGACGGCCGCACAACGCACAACGGCGGCGGTCGCTCCGCTGCGCGGCCTGGGCGGCGGCTTCCTCGGCGCGGTCTACATCGTGTGGTGGCGCGACATCATCCGCTACTGGCGGGATCGAGCGCGGGTCGGGGCGTCGCTGGCCCAGCCGCTGCTGTATCTGGTCATCTTCGGGACAGGTCTCGCGTCCTCGCTCGGCGGCGGGTTCGGCGCCGGCACCGCGGGCGGCCCGGGCGTCAGCTACACCCAGTTCATCTACCCGGGTGTGATCAGCATGTCGGTGCTGTTCACAGCGATCTTCGGCGCCATGTCGATCGTGTGGGACCGCGAGTTCGGCTTCATGCGCGAGCTCCTCGTCGCGCCGATCGACCGAGCGGCGATCGCGGTCGGCAAGACTCTGGGCGGGGCTACCCAGGCGATGGTCCAGGGGCTCATCCTGCTGGTGCTGGCGCCGTTCGTCGGCGTGACGCTCGCCCCTCTGGTGATCGCTCAGGTCGTCGTGCTGACGTTCGTGCTCGCGTTCGGCCTGTCCGCGATGGGCGTCGCGCTCGCGTCGTTCATGCGCTCGATGCAGGGATTTCAGGTCGTGATGAACTTCCTGATGATGCCGATGTTCTTTCTGTCTGGAGCGCTGTTCCCGCTCGTCGGCCTTCCCGGCTGGATGACCGTCCTGACCCGGCTCAACCCGGCGTCGTACGGGATCGATCCGATCCGTCGCGTGCTCCTCGGCTCATCGGGGTTCCCCGTCGAGCGGTTCGCGATCAACATCTTCGACCGGACGCTCGCGATCCCGGTCGAAGCGGGGATCGTGCTCGCGTTCGGCGGGGTGATGCTGCTCGTGGCGGTCCGCGCCTTCCAGCGCCGCGACTAGCCCCGGCCCACCCTCCGGCGGATGGCGACATCCATCTCGCGCGCGGCCTCCCGCTCCTTGATGATCTGCCGCTTGTCGTACCGTTTGCGGCCGCGCGCGACGCCGAGCTCGACCTTGGCGCGGCCGTTCTTCGTGTACATCCGCAGCGGGACTAGGGTGTAGCCCTTCTGGGCGACCGTGCCCACGAGCTGCCCGATCTCGTCCTTGTGCAATAGGAGCTTCCGCGGCCGAAGCGGATCGTGATTGGTGTACGCGGAGTTCGCCCAGGGGGCGATATGCACGTTCCGTAGCCAGACCTCGCCTCGCTCCACACGCGCGTATCCGTCGCGGAGGTTCGCGTGGCCGGCACGGAGGGATTTGATCTCCGTCCCGCGCAGGGCGATCCCCGCCTCGAGGCGTCGCTCGATGTCGTAGTCGAAGCGCGCCTTCCGGTTATCGGCGAGAAGGGTTTCGCGGTCTTGCGGGGGTGCCGCTTCGGTCTTACGGGCTGGCATGAGACGGGAGACTAGGGTGAAGAAACGAAGAGCGGCGGCATCGCTGCCGCCGCTCCTTGTTGCCGGGGTCACCAAAGACCCGAGGCTTTAGCTTGCGATCACCTCAGTTGGATGCATTCCGAAAGGCTGAAGTGAGCCGGCCTGGGTCTTTAGATTCCCACTGGCATCGCCCACTCCACATCACCTCCTTTCTTTCGCTCCTGATGCTCACACGGCGGCTCGACCGCGTCAACGTAAGCGCGGTCGCATAAAGAGATGCCTGGAAACGGGGATGGTTGGGCGCGAGAACGCGAGCGAGGCGACTTCACGTCGCCGAGCGAGCATCCACCAGCCCTGAGCCCGTGGCGAGGCGCGGAGGCTAGGCCGACGAGCCGAGCTGCTTGATCAGGCTCAAGGGAGATAGATGCGTGGGTTGACGGCGCGCCCATCCATGATCGTCATGAAGTGCAGGTGCGGTCCGGTGGTGAATCCGGTCATACCCACATACGCGATGATCTGACCTGCCGATACCACCTGTCCGACCCGCACGATCGGC
>Ga0209161_10000408_pt1 | contig 34851 bp, 33 predicted proteins | sample GraSoiAngelo_155_FD_186169 | JGI IMG/M metagenome (GOLD analysis project Ga0209161, IMG submission 186169) | Grasslands soil microbial communities from the Angelo Coastal Reserve, California, USA - 14_1009_13_30cm (SPAdes) (version 2) | ecosystem: Environmental > Terrestrial > Soil > Grasslands... | reverse complement strand
CCGCGCGGCCGGCCACCTCATGCCCCCGTCGACCCCCCCGCCCCCCGCACGAACGCAAGGATGCGCCGCTCGAGCTCCGCGAGCTCGACCGGCTTGACCAGCACCCGCTCCCGCGGCACCGGGGTGTTGCCCGGCTGGGCGAGCTGGGATACATCGCCCGACAGAAACAACACGCGCGCCGCGAGCTCGGGCCGCTCCTCCTCGAGCTGAGCGTACAGCTCGACTCCGCCCATGCGGGGCATCCGCAGGTCCGCGAGGATCACGTTCGCCGGTTGGGTGCGCAACCGGGCCAACCCCTCCACCCCGTCCGCCGCCTCGTCGACCTCGGCGCCCCGGCGCGTCAGATAGCGGGCCATGGGCCGCCGCACGGCTTCCTCGTCCTCCACGATCAGCACCCGCAGCCCCGCGAGCGACCCAGCTGGCGCCTGAGCGCCGCCCGCGCTCCCGAGGGGAGACTCCGAAGGGGGAGTAGAAGGGGCGGGGGCGGGGGCGGGGGCGGGGGCCAGGGACGTAGCCGAGTCCGGGGCGGAGGCTTGTGCGAGGGCGAGCGGGAGCGACAGGACGAAACGCGCACCGAAACCAGGCGGTGATGTGAGCGTGAGGTCGCCGCCCGCCTCGCGCGCGATCTGGCGCGAGATATAGAGGCCGAGGCCCGTGCCCCGGCGGCCCTTGGTGGTGGCGAAGGGCCGGAACAAGCGCGGCGCGATGTCCGGCGCGACCCCTCGCCCATTGTCCCCGACCGCCACCGACACTTGTCCGTCCCGGACCCAGGTGTCGACGCTCAGGTGGCGGGGGGGTGTCACGCCGCGGAGCGCGTCGATCGCGTTCGACAGGAGGTTGACCACGACCTGCTCGAGCTTGATGGCGTCCCCCTGCACGGGCGGCAGGCTGGCGTCGAGCTGCCCGCCCACGGTGATCTCGTCCACGCCGAAGCGATACGACACGAGATCGAGCGCCCCACGCACCACATCGTTGAGATTGACGTTCGTCACGTCGCGGTCGGTCGCGTGCACGAATCGCAGCAGCCCTCGCAGCAGCTTCGTGGCGCGGCGGGCCTGACGCAGGATCTGGGTCATCTCGCTGCGCTGCTCCCCCTCGAACGCGGGGTCGGCCAGCCGGTTTTCGGCGTGGGCGGCGATCGCCATGAGCGGATTGTTCACCTCGTGCGCGACGCCGGCGAGCAGCTCGCCCGCCGCGGCGAAGCGCCCCTGCTCCTCGGCCCGGTCACGCAGCACGCGGGTCATCGCGTTGAAGTGCTCCGCCAGGCGACCGAGCTCGTCGGACCTACGAACCGGGACGCTGACCGTGAGATCGCCGTCGGCGACCTGGGCGAGGCCGGCCTCGAGCTCGTGCAGGGGACGCCACACGCGCCGGCGCACCACGAGAACCAAGAGGGGCACCAGCAGCGCACCCAACCCGAGCCACAGGATCGCGTCGCCTCGCACCTCACCGGCCGCGGCCTGCAACGCGCCCTGGCGCGCCGTGAGATATGCCCGAGCGACCCGGCTGCCGTCGGCACCGCGCTCATGGGCGACCCGCAACAGCTGCTCGACGGTCACGAGTCGCGCGGCCGCGTCCGCCCGGCGACCGCGCTCGAGCTGCGCTACGCTTTCCTCCAGGACGTTGCCGACGCGCGACAGCGCGCCGTCGATGCTCACCAGGGCTGCCCCGAGCTCCTGCGGGGTGGCGGCGCCTGCAGAGACCCGCAACGGCGTGCGGCCGATCGCCGCGAGGTCATGCACCAGCCGCAGCGAATCCGCGCTGGGCCGCGGCCGGCGCGCGAGGTCGCGCACGATGACGACCGCCCGGTTGAGCGCGCTGTCGCGCCGCGCGAACACCGCGCTCACGGTCGTGATGGCTTCGGTGGCGGCGCCGAGCGCCAAGGCCGGACGACTGACGCGAAAGAACAGGTAGACGGGCAGGGCGGCGGCGTACGCTCCGGCGGCGAGGGCGACGGCGAGCAGCGTCACCCGCACGCTGAGCAGGCGGCGGGAAGTCACGACAAGCGGAGCGCGAGCTTACCGAACATGGAGTTCATCCCTCGTCCGCGCGTGCACGCGAACGTGCCTATGACGACACGCCTAAGATACGCGCCCGCCCGGCGCTGACTAGCGGGGCCGCCCCGCAGCGCCCACATTTGCGGCATGTCTACCGATACCGCCGACCGCATGAAGATCGTGATCGGCTATGCGGTGTGGGCGTCGCTCTGCGCAGTGGTGGCCGGGGTCGGGATCTCCCTCATCCATACGTGGTTCTTTGCCCATGAGCCGGGTCGTGTGGGCTTCTGGCGAACGCTCTTCGAGGACGGAGTCAGAACAGTCGCAATAGCCGCCGGGCAGGGGGCGGTGGCCCTTGTGACCGGGAGCTTGCTGGCGCACCTTGGCCGAGCCCTCCACGTCACTGTGCTACTCGGATTGCTCGTGGGATTGTTCGATTTCGTAGTGAACTTCCTGCAGATGGCCGTACCGAGCATGGACCTCGGCTGGGTCCCCAACCTGCTCATCCTAGCGGCGACGACGATCGTCATCACCGTCCTCGGATCCCGTTCGGCCAGCGCGCCTTCGCCGCCGCCGTGAGCGACGAGCGGCACGACGCCCTGCAGCGATTAGAGCGGCGCGTTGACGTGCTCGAGCAGATGGTGCGGCGGTTGCTCGCAGCCGGTACCGCCACTGAGCGCATCACCCCGGCACCTGAACCCCTCGCTGTCGCCCCGCCCGCCGCGCCCATCCCTCGGCGCCACGAACCCCACAGCTACTCGCCGCCACCGGCCGCAGCCCCCGACCTCGAGCAGTGGTTCGGCCAGCGCGGCCTGCTGATCGTTGGGGTGCTCGCGCTGCTCACGGCGGCGGGATTCTTCCTCAAGTACGCGATCGATCGCGGCTGGATCGCTCCGCTGGTCCGCTCCCTGTTGGCAATCGCAGCCGGCGTCGGGGTGGCAGCGTGGGGGGAAGCGCGCATCCGCAGCGGCTTGCGCCGGTACGGCGCGGCGATGATCGGCGCGGGCGGAGGACTCGTCTACCTCGGCCTGTGGGCCGCCGCCGGACCGTACGGGTTGCTCGAGCGCCGCATCGGCGTGCTCCTCCTCGCCGCATGCACGGTCGCCGTGACTCTGCTCGCCTTGCGACACGAGATCGAGGGACTCGCGATCTGGGCGCTGGCCGGCGCGTACATGGCCCCGATCCTGCTCTCGCCGCACGTGCCCAACCCCGAAGCCTTCCTCGGCTATCTCGAGGTGATCGGCCTTGGCACCGGCCTGCTCGCGTATACGATGACCTGGCGGCGCACTTTCAACCTGGCGCTCGCGGGTTATTTCTTGCTGGCTGCGGCAGGCGCGGCGACGGTGCTGTCCAGCGCGCTCGGCTGCTGGTTCCTCGCGGCGGGCGCGCTGCTCACGCTGCACGTCACCAGGCGGCGCGCCTGGCCTGAGGCGCGAGTGGGGATGTTGCTGCTCGCATGGGTCCTCCTCTCCGTGGCGCTCGCCGGTGTGCGTAACGGGCCCGAAGCGCGGCTCTGGCTCGCCGTCGGGGCGCCGTTTGCCATCGCAGGCCTCCTGTGGTGGCAGCAGCTGGAGCAGAGTCGGCTACGGGCCCCGTTGGAAGCGGTGCTGTTCGGCGCGAACCCCTTCGTGTTACTCGCCCTGGTGTGGACGGCCGATCCGGCGCTGCGCGACCAGGCGCCGGCGCTCCTGCCCGCGCTGCTGGCGGCACCGTACCTCGGGGTCGGGTGGGCCCGTCGTGCGGCTCCGCACCTGGTCATGGGGTTCGCGCTCGGCGCCTTGGCGGTGGCCATGCAGGGGAGCCCGCCCACGGTCGTCATCGGCTGGACAGCGCTCGCTCTCGCCGGGCTCGCGGCCGAGCAGCACGGCGGGCGACCCGGCGGGCGGATCGCCGCGCTCGGACTCGCGCTGCTCGCGTTCCCGTGCCTCTTCGGCGTCGCGCTCTGGTCGCGACCGTCGGACGCCGCGCCGTTCATCGACCCTTGGGCGCTGGCGCTGTACGGGTACCTCGCGGGCACGGCGCTAGCGGCGCGCCGCTGGGGCGCGGGACTGATGGATTCGAGCACCGCGCGCTGGACCGCGCGCGGCGGCGAGCTGCTCTGGGTGCTGTGCGGGGCGGCGGTGTTCGCGGGTGGATCGGTCGAGCTGCAACGCTATTTCGGGCGGCGCGCTCCCCTGGCCGGGGACCTCGCCTTGAGCGTCTTCTGGCTGGCCTACGCGGGCGCCCTGGTCCGGCTCGGGTTCCAGCTCGACCGCAAGGACGTGCGCTCGGCGGGGCTCGCGGTGGCCGCGGGGGCGGGACTCAAGATCGTGCTGTACGACCTCTCGAACCTCGATGCGCTGTACCGCATCGCGTCGTTCTTCGCGCTCGCCTTGATCGCACTGGCGGTTGCCTATGCCTACAATAGAAAGGCGACTACGTCGAGCAGGAACGTCTAACGGAGACGCCTTCGTTCGACGTCGTTGCGCGACGCCTTTGCGTGACGTCTTTCCTCGACGTCTTTATAGCTTCGGCAACGTGATGCCCGTCTGAGCCTGGTACTTGCCTTTCTTGTCCTTATAACTGATCTCGCACTCGTCTCCCTCGTCGGCCGTGAAGAACAGCACCTGGGCAATCCCCTCGTTGGCGTAGATCCGCGCGGGCAGGGGCGTCGTGTTCGAGATCTCGAGGGTGACGAAGCCCTCCCACTCGGGCTCGAACGGCGTCACGTTGGTGATGATGCCACAACGGGCGTAGGTGCTCTTGCCCACGCAAATCGTCAGGACGTTCCGGGGAATGCGGAAGTACTCGACCGACCGGGCGAGGGCGAAGGAATTCGGCGGCACGATGCACACGTCGCCCGTGAACTCGACGAACGATTTCGGATCGAAACGCTTGGGGTCCACCACCGCCGAGAGCACGTTGGTGAAGATCTTGAACTCGGGCGCGACGCGCATGTCGTATCCGTACGACGAAACGCCATACGAAATGACGCCCGCACGTGCCTGGTTTTCCGCAAACGGCTCGATCATGCGGCGCTCGGTCGCCATCCGGCGGATCCAGCGGTCGGACTTGATGGACATGGGGCGGCAATATATCGGCGGCATCGACACTTACGCCACTCGATTCGGTTGACAAGCCCGTCGTGGTCGGATACGTTTCGGCGGGTCAAGTGAATTTTTTCACGAACTCACATGAACCAGCCCTATCTCGCCTTCCTCCTCCTGCTTGGCTTCGTGGCGTTCAACGCGGCCCTTTTGATCGGGCTCTCGCATCTCCTCGCGCCCCATAAGCCCAACGCCATCAAGGACAGCCCGTACGAAAGCGGCATGCCGCCGCTCGGCAGCGCGCGCGAGCGGTTTTCGGTCAAGTTCTACCTGGTCGCCATGCTGTTCATCATTTTCGACATCGAGACGGTGTTCCTTATTCCTTGGGGAACGATTTACTTCGGGGGCGCAACCGGCACTACCGGGGGGCCGAGCATGGGATTCCTGCTCGTCGAAATGCTGGTGTTCATGTTCATTTTGGCCGTCGGGTACGTGTACGTCTGGAAGCGCGGGGCGCTGGAATGGGATTGAACCGGGAGGGTGTGCTGCCGTGAAGCGAGTGATCGAGACGAAGGAAGTCCAAGGGCAGAGCCCGAACTACCTGCTCGCCAAGTTCCAGGACTTGGTCGATTGGGCGGTGAACTCGTCACGCGCCAACTCGCTCTGGCCGATGCCGTTCGGGACCGCGTGCTGCGCCATCGAGTTCATGGCCACCGCGGCCAGCCGCTACGACTTCGCTCGCTTCGGCATGGAACGGCAGGCGTTCTCGCCTCGACAGGCGGACGTCCTGATCTGCGCCGGCCGGCTGCCCTTCAAGCTGGCCCCGGTCATCCGGCGGATCTACGATCAGATGCCCCAGCCCAAATGGGTGATCTCGATGGGCGCCTGCGCGTCCACCGGCGGCATCTTCGACAACTACGCGATGGTGCAGGGCATCGACACCATCGTCCCCGTGGACGTCTACGTCCCCGGGTGCCCGCCGCGGCCGGAAGGGCTGTTGTACGGCGTGCTCCTGCTGCACAAGAAGATCAAAGGCGAGTCGCTGTTCGACCGCGTCCCACGCCGCGAGGAGCAGCTGCTCGACGAGCGCGGTCTGCGACTCCCCCCCGAGCAGATCGACGAGATCTCCGAGCCGTTCGGCAACTCCGTCCACCAGTTCCGCTCGGCGTGAACCCGACCGTCGACGCCCTGCGAGCGACCTTCGGCAGCGCGATCGGCCGCGGGCTCGAGTCCTGCGGCGACACCATCGTGTACGTCGCGCGCGAAGCCCTGCTCGACGCGATGACGTGGCTGCGCGACACGCCGCAGCAGGGCTATGACTACCTGGTCGATGTCACGGCGGTCGAATACCGGGACCGCGAGCGACCGCTCGAAGTGGTCTACTTCCTGCGCTCGCTCGCGCGCCGCGCCGACCTGCGAGTCAAGGTCGAGCTCGACCCGCGCGGGGATCTGAGCGTGGACTCCGTCGTGCCGCTGTGGCACGGCGCCGATTGGCTGGAGCGGGAGACGTACGACATGTTCGGCGTCAGCTTCCGCGGTCACCCCGACCTGCGTCGCATCCTCATGTGGGAGACCTACGCCGAAGGCTACCCGCTCCGGAAGGACTTCCCCCTGCGGGGCCGATTCAGCCGCGCCGAGCAGGTACGGCAGGCCCTGGGTGCCAACCCCGAGGCGCACTACTCGATGGAGGAGTTGTCCATCGCCGAGGCGTACGACGAGCTTCCCGCCGACATGAAGGAGCGGCTGCGCCGCGGTGAGCGCGGCAAGCTCCCCGACTCCGAATGAGCAAGCGCACCGTCGAGCTCGAGCTGGCGACCCCCGGCCTGGACGCCCGGGGTCAGCCGGTCCGCGTGCCGCTCGGTGTCGCAGCCGCTCCCGGCGCCAGCGACGTCGCGCCGCCGGAGCCGGACCTTCCGGGCGAGCACATGTTGATCAACCTCGGGCCGCAGCACCCCGCCACCCACGGTGTGCTGCGGCTCGTGGTCGAGCTCGACGGCGAGACCGTAGTTCGCGTGATCCCCCATCTCGGCTATCTCCACTCCGGTTTCGAGAAGCTGGGGGAGTACCGGCACTACAACCAGATCATCCCGCTCACCGACCGCACCGACTATCTGTCGCCGATGGCGAACAACGTCGGCTTCGCGCTCGCGGCCGAGAAGCTGATGGGCATCGAGATCACACCGCGCTGTAAGGTGCTGCGGGTGATGGCGTGCGAGATGAGCCGGATCATCTCCCACATGGTCTGGCTCGGCACCACGTCGATCGACCTCGGCGCGTTCACCCCGTTTCTCTGGGCGTTCCAGGAGCGCGAGCGCATCTACAATCTCCAGGAGATGTGGACCGGCGCCCGGCTCACCACCAGCGTGACGCGCGTCGGCGGCCTGATGGCCGACGTACCCGACGACTTCGTCGCCGGGCTGCGCGAATTCACCCAGACCTTTCCCCGGACGTTGAGCGAGATCGATCGCGTCCTGACTCGGAACGCCGTGTGGGTCGGCCGCACCCAGGGCGTCGGCGCGCTCACCGCCGCGGAGGCGACGAACTACTCGCTCTCGGGTCCGATGCTGCGCGCTTCGGGCGTCCCCTACGACGTGCGCAAGGACAAGCCGTACCTGGACTACGAGACATACGACTTCGACGTCGTGGTGGGCGAGCACGGCGATGTCTACGACCGCTACCTCGTGCGCCTCGAGGAATGCTCCCAGTCGAACCGCATCCTGCAGCAAGCGCTCGTCCGTCTGCCCGATGGCCCCGTCAACGTGGCCGACCCGCGGGTGATCCTCCCTCCAAAGTCGCGTGCCATGAACGACATGGAGGCGATGATCTACCATTTCAAGCAGGTCATGGAAGGCGTGAAGGCACCGGTGGGCGAGGCCTACGTGGGGATCGAAAACCCGAAAGGGGAGCTCGGCAACTACCTGGTGTCGGACGGCACGGCCAAGCCGGTGCGGTGGCGCATCCGGCCGCCGTCGTTCATCAACCTCTCGGCCCTACCGAAAATGGCGGAGGGACACCTGTTGAGCGACCTGATCGCGATCAACGCGTCGGTCGACATCGTCATGGGTGAGGTGGATCGATGAGTGTCAGCGCGCATCCGACACCGCAGCCGGGCACGGAAGAGTACCATCCGGTCTTCGTGGGCAAGACCCTCGAGCAGCTGGGCGAGATCCTGACGCGTTATCCCACCAAGCAGGCGGCCCTGCTACCGGCGTTGTGGCTCGTGCAGGAGGCGCGCGGCTGGATTTCCGATCGCAACATGGCGGAGGTGGCCGAGGTGTTGGGGTTGACGCCCGCGTACGTGAAGGGCGTGGTGACGTTCTACACCATGTATCACCAGCACCCGGTGGGGAAGCACTTCGTGCAGGTGTGCACCACGTCGCCGTGCAATGTCTGCGGCGCCGAAGCCGTCGTGAAGGCGTTGCTCGACGCGACCGGCGCCAAGGAGCTCGGCGCTACCAGCCCCGACGGCAAGTGGACGGTGATCGAGGTCGAATGCCTGGGGGCCTGCGGATTCGCGACTCCGGTGCTCGTGGACGACGATTTCGTGGAGAGCGTCAGCGCGGAGAAGGTGCCCGACCTCGTGAAGCGGTACAAGTAAATGGGGTACCCTCACAAGCCGCACCCCAAGGAGACGGTCGTCCTCTCCAAGCACTTCGGCGAGGCTGACGCCCGCACGTACAAGGGCTGGGTGAAACGGGGCGGCTACGAGATGCTCGCCCAGGCCCTCACCATCGAGCCCGCCAGAATCATCGACACCGTGAAGGAATCGGGGCTGCGTGGGCGAGGCGGTGCCGGCTTCCCAACGGGGCTCAAGTGGTCCTTCATGCCCAAGGAGAAGAAGAAGCCGCACTACCTGTGCGTGAACGCGGACGAATCCGAGCCCGGCACATTCAAAGACCGCGAGATCATGCGGTGGACGCCGCACGCATTGCTCGAAGGCGCCGCCATCGCGGCGCACGCGATCCAGGCGGAGGTGGTCTACATCTACATCCGCGGCGAGTTCACCGAGCCCTGGGCGGTCATGGAGAAGGCCCTCGCCGAGGCGACGGCCGCGGGCGTGTTCGGCGCCATCAAGCTCTATCTCCACCGGGGCGCGGGCGCCTACATCTGCGGTGAAGAGACGGCGCTCATGAACTCGATCGAGGGCAAGCGGGGCAATCCCCGAATCAAGCCGCCGTTCCCGGCCGCCGCGGGCGTGTTCGGCATGCCGACGACCATCAACAACGTGGAGACGCTCGCCGCCGTGCCGCTCATCCTCAAGAAGGGAGCGGCCTGGTACAAGCGACTGTCGCTCTCGTCTCCGAAAAGTACCGGCACCAAGCTGTTCTCCGTCTGCGGCCACGTGCAGCAGCCGGGCAACTACGAAGTCACGATGGGCTTCCCGCTCAAAGACCTGCTCTACGACTTGTGCGGGGGGATGCCCCCGGGCCGGACGCTCAAGGCGTGTATCCCCGGGGGCTCGTCGGTGCCGATCCTGAACCGCGAGGAGACCGAGGGCTGTCTCCTCGACTACGAGGGCGTAGTCGAGAAAGGCTCGATGCTCGGGTCCGGTGGCGTGATCGTGTTCGACGATTCGACCGACATGGTCTACCAGATCATGCGACTCGCCCGGTTCTACGCGCACGAGTCGTGCGCCCAATGCACGCAGTGTCGCGAAGGCACCGCGTGGACCACGAAGATTCTCGAGCGGATCCTGTCGGGGCAGGGGAAGACGGCCGACCTGGATCTGCTGCTCGACCTCGCCGACAACATGACCGGTAAGACGATCTGTGTGCTGTCCGATTCCTGCGCCGCCCCAGTCGTGTCCGGAATCAAGAAGTTCAAGAAGGAATTCGAAGACTATATCGCGGGACGCCGGAAGCCCGTCATGGTCGCCTGATGGCCGACGAGCTCGTCAGCCTCACGATCGACGGTGTGCCCGTGAGTGTTCCCAAGGGGACGCTCGTGATCGAGGCCGCCAAGCAGGTGGGGGTGCTCGTGCCGCACTACTGCTACCACCCGGGACTGCCGGTGGCCGGCGTGTGCCGCATGTGCCTCGTGGACATCGAGAAGGCCCCGAAGCTGCAGATCGCCTGCGCCACGCAGGTGGCGGAGGGCATGGTGGTGCGCACGCAGTCGCCGCAGGCGAAAAGCGGCCGCATGGGCGTGCTCGAGCTGCTGCTCATCAATCATCCGCTCGATTGTCCCATCTGTGACCAAGCAGGCGAGTGCGAGCTGCAGGATTTCACGTTCCAGGAAGGTCGTCCCGCCACGCGCTACAGCCCCGACTACGCCAAGCGCTTCAACCCGGTCGAGGACTTCGGCCCCGACGTGCTGTACGTCCCGAACCGCTGCATCCTGTGCACGCGCTGCGTCCGATTCATGGAGGACGTGGCGCAGGAGCCCGTCCTCAACGTGTCCGAGCGGGGCGACCGCGCCTTCATCGGGATCCATTCCGATGGGCGCCTGGATCACCCCTGGGCGGGCAACGTCGTCGATCTGTGTCCGGTCGGCTCCCTCTTGTCCAAGGACTTCCTGCACAAGGCGCGCGCGTGGGAGCTCGACAAGGCGGCGTCCATCTGCACCGGCTGCTCGCAGGGGTGCAACGTCACCCTGGACACCCGCGAAAACGTCGTGGTGCGCGTGCGGCCGCGCCCGAATCTCGACGTGAACCGCTATTTCATCTGCGACCACGGGCGGATGAACTATCGCTGGATGAACCGCGGCGACCGGATCGAAGCCCCCTTGGTGCGGCGCGACGGTGAGCTGCACGCCACGGACTGGGACGAGGCGCTCGACGTGGTGGCGAGTCGGCTGCGCGGCGCGGGCGGCACGGCGGTCGCCCTGGTTTCGCCCAGGGTCTCGACGGAGGCGCTGTTTTTCGCCCGCGAGCTGTTCCGCGGGCACGAGTGGAGTGGTGCCTTCCAGGTCGTCATGGGTGAGGAAGCCCCGCTCGCGGGCGTCCCGAACCTCGCGCTCCGCGCCGAGCGGGCGCCGAACGGCCGGGGCGCCGAGCTGCTCGGGTACAGCCGGGACTATGCCTCGGCGCTCGCGGCGGCCGAGACCGCAGCCGTGGTGCTGGTGCTGGACGAGCCGGACATCGCCGTCCGCACGGCGGGGAAGCTCGTGTACGTCGGGACGGTGCTCCCCGAGCGCGCCCGCGACGCGGAGGTGGTGCTGCCGATCGCGAACGTGGCGGAGGAGGAAGGCACGTTCGTGAATCGGGACGGGCGCGTGCAACGCTACTTCCAGGCGAAGCCCGCGCCGGGAATGACGCGGCCGGCGTGGTGGGTGTTTGCCGAGCTGGTCGCGACGCTGCAGGGAGGCGGGCATGTCGCGACCGCCGCCGACGCGTTCGACCGGCTGGCGGCGTCGGTAGATGCGTTTCGCGGGCTCTCCTACCCACAACTCGGCTTCGCGGGACCGCGGTGACCTTCTTCCTCATCAGCTCCATGGTCAAGATCCTCGCGGTCTTCACGGCCATCATGGTCGGCGTGGCACTGCTCACGCTGGCGGAGCGCCGCATTTGCGCGTGGATGCAGGACCGGCTCGGCCCGAACCGGGTCGGCCCGCAGGGTTTGCTGCAACCGGCGGCGGACGGGCTGAAGAACCTGGTCAAGGAGGAAACGCTCCCCGCCCGAGCCGATAAGGTCCTGTTCATGCTCGCGCCGGCGATGTCCTTTATCCCGGCGCTCCTGACGTTCGCCGTGATCCCGTTCGCCACGCCGCTCCCCACACCCTGGGGCGACGTGGAGATGGTCGTGGCGAACCTGCCGGTGGGATTCCTCTACATTCTGGCGTTCGGCTCGCTCGGCGTGTACGGCATCGTGCTGGCCGGGTGGTCATCGAACAACAAGTACTCGCTCTTGGGCGGCCTGCGCGCGAGCGCTCAGATGATCTCGTACGAGATCGCCCTGGGCATGAGCACGGTCGCGGTGCTGTTGCTCGTGGGGAACGTGACGCTGACGGACGTGATCGCGAAGCAGTCGCAGTCGCTGTTCACGTGGAACGTGTTTCCGCTGTTCCTGGCGTTTTTCATTTTTATCGTGGCCGCATTCGCCGAGACGAATCGGCTGCCGTTCGACCTGCCCGAGGCGGAAGGTGAGCTGATCGCCGGCTACCACACCGAGTACAGCGCGATGAAGTTCTCGATGTTCTACATCGCGGAGTACTCGAACATGGTGACGGCGTCGGCGCTCGTGACGACGCTGTTCTTCGGCGGGTACGACATTCCGTTCACGCACTGGGACAACGCGCCACCCTGGACCGTGGTGAAGCTGCTGGCCACGCTCGCGATGTTCTTGATCAAGGTCGGTTTCTTCCTGTTCCTCTTCATCTGGGTGCGCTGGACCCTGCCGCGCTTCCGCTACGATCAGCTGATGGCGTTGGGCTGGAAGGTCATGCTGCCCCTCGCGCTGGGCTATGTGACGGTCATCGCAACCGCGATCTGGTTCCTGCACGACCAGCTCGGCTGGACGTACGACACCCGGTTCGCCCTCGCGCTGTTCGGGCTGAACCTGTTGCTCGCGGTGCCGCTGTTCTTCGTACTCGACCGCGGCCACATCATCGCCGGCTCGGTGGTGGAAGAAGGGGGACGCGCCTGATGGCGATCGGGGTGAAGGTGATGAAGCGGCGTGGGGCGGAGGTCTCCTATCTGCGCGCCACACTCAAGGGCATGGCGCTCACGTTGAGCCACCTCTGGCGGCCCAAGGTGACCATGCAGTATCCGGAGGAAAAGAGCAGCAAGGACTGGACGCTCGCGCCGCGCTGGCGCGGCACGCACCGCATGCTCACCGATGCGCAAGGACGGGCCAAGTGCGTCGCGTGCGGCCTGTGCCCCCAGATCTGCCCGGCGAACTGCATCAAGCTCGTGCCGGGCGAAGACGAGCAGGGCAACCGTTATCCGCTGATCTACGAGATCGACGAGTTCCGCTGCGTGTTTTGCGGCTACTGCCAGGAGGTATGCCCCGAGGAGGCGATCCACGTGGGCGTGCACTACGAGAACTCGGAGTACTCGCGGGACCGCTTCGTGTACGACCTCGAGCGGCTGTGCGCGCAAACGCACCCCGTCTCGACCCTGTGGGATCCCTCCGACCCGAAGGGCGAGTAGGCCGTGGACGGGACCCTGATCGTCTTCTGGGCGTTCGCCGGACTGGCCATCGTGAGCGCCCTGTCCTGCATCACGCGTCGCAGTCCCGTGGCCAGCGCCCTGTGGCTGGTCGTCACGCTGTTCTCGCTCGCGGCGCTGTTCGTCCTGCTCGATGCGCAGTTCATCGCCGTGCTCCAGGTGCTGGTATACGCCGGCGCCATCATGGTGCTGTTCCTGTTCGTGATCATGCTGCTCAATCTCGGCCGGCCGGGACCCACGGACCTGAAGGGTCCGGCGGGCCTCGGGGTGGGCGTGCTGCTCGCCGGGCTCCTCCTCGTGCAGCTGCTCGGGCTGCGCCGGGTGGCGCCGCCCCCGGGGATGGCGCTCGCGCCGGGGGCCGTGGCGCGCGCCGCGGCGGAGCAGGGGATGGTGCCGGCCGTGGCGCGGCCGTTGTTCGGCGCCTACCTCGTGCCCTTCGAGATCACGAGCATCCTGCTGCTCGCCGCCATCGTCGGCGCCGTCGTGCTCGCGAAGCGGAAGCTCTGATGCTCCTCGGGCCGTCGCTGGCGGTGTCGGCCGTACTGTTCGCGCTGGGGGTCGCCGGCGTGCTGCTGCGGCGCAATGCCATCGTCATCTTCATGTGCGTCGAGCTGATGCTCAATGCCGTGAACCTGACGTTCGTCGCGCTGGCCCAGCAGCTCGGCGTGGCGGGGCAGATCTTCGTCTTCTTCGTGATGGCCGTCGCGGCGGCCGAGGCGGGCGTCGGGCTCGCGATCATGCTCGCGATCTACCGCCACCGGCAGACGGTCAATCTGCAGAACATCAACCTGCTCAAGGGCTGATGCCCGCGCCGCCCCTGTCCCTGCTTTGGGTGGTGCCGGCGCTGCCGCTCGCGGGCTTCGTCGTGAACGGCGCCCTCGCGCTCACCCGGCCGACGGCCAAACGCGCGGTGTCGATCGTAGGCGTCGGCACGCTCGTGCTGGCGTTCGCCGCGGCCGCCCTCGCGGTGGCCGAGCTAGCGCGCCAACACGCGACGGCGCCGCTCGTGTTCCGCTACTGGGAATGGCTCCCCGTGGGCGACCTGCAGGTCGCGTTCGCCCTTCAGCTCGATCAGCTCGCGGCCGTGATGATCCTCGTCGTGACCGGCGTCGGCGCGTTGATCCACGTCTTCAGCGTCGGCTACATGTACGACGACCCGGGGTACGCGCGCTACTTCGCCTACTTGAACCTGTTCGTGTTCTTCATGCTGATCCTGGTGCTGGGCGCGAGCTTCCCGGTGATGTTCGTCGGCTGGGAAGGGGTCGGCCTCTGCTCCTATCTGCTCATCGGCTTCTGGTTCAACGAGCAGATCAACGCCGACGCGGGCAAGAAGGCGTTCATCGTCAACCGGATCGGGGACTTCGGGTTCCTGGTGGCGATGTTCCTCATCTTCACGCACCTGGGATCGCTCGACTTCGAGACGGTCTTCACGAAGGCGCCCGCCGCTTTCCTGCCCGGGGGGGCGGCGGCCACGGCGATCACCCTCTTCCTGTTCCTCGGCTGCACCGGTAAATCGGCCCAGATCCCTCTGTATATCTGGCTCCCCGACGCCATGCAGGGCCCGACTCCCGTCTCGGCGCTGATCCACGCGGCCACCATGGTGACGGCGGGCGTTTATCTGGTGGCGCGGTGTGGCGTGCTGTTCGCGCTCTCGCCGCTCGGCAGCGCCGTCGTCGCCGGGATCGGCGCGCTCACCGCGCTGTTCGCGGCCACGATCGCGCTCAAGCAGTGGGACATCAAACGGGTGCTCGCGTACTCCACGGTATCCCAGCTCGGTTACATGTTCGTCGGGGTCGGCACCGGCGCGTATGCGGCCGGCATGTTCCACCTCGTCACCCACGCCTTCTTCAAGGCGCTGCTGTTCCTCGGCTCGGGAAGCGTGATCCACGCCGTCCATCACGCCTTGCATGCGACCCATACGCACGAGGACGCACAGGACATGCGCAACATGGGCGGGCTGGCCCGCTACATGCCGTGGACCGCGGCGCTCATGTGGATTGCCACGCTCGCGATCGCGGGCATTCCGCCGTTCGCCGGATTCTTTTCCAAGGACGAAATCCTCGGAGCGGCGTTCGCCGAAGCGGCCGTGCACCCCCTGTGGTACGCCTTCTGGGCCATGGGCATCGCGGCCGCCCTCCTCACGGCGTTCTACATGACCCGCCTGATGCTCTACACCTTCCACGGCCCGAACCGCACCGGCGAGCACGCGCGAGACCACCTGCACGAGGCGCCGCCCGTCATGACGGGGCCGCTGGTCGTGCTCGGCCTGCTGACCGTGACCGGCGGCGCCCTCAACGTCCCGGAGCTGTTCGGCGGCCACGCCTTCCTCGAGCACTGGCTCGAACCGGTGACGAGCGTCGCCCAACGCCTTCGGCCCGTGGTCGAGCTCGCGTCGTCAACCGAGTGGGCGCTGGTAGCAGGCGCGGTCCTGGTCGCCGCGTTGGGCATCTTCGGCGCGTTCCGCCTGCTCAAGCCGGAAGCACTCGTGCCGGCGCGACTCGCGCCGCCCGAGACCGGCCTGGCCCGACTGCTCTGGAAGAAGTGGTACGTGGACGAGCTGTACGACGCGATCATCGTGCGACCGGTGATGTGGCTCTCGCGTGAAGTGCTCTGGAAGATCGTCGACGCGCGAATCGTGGACGGCCTGCTCGTGAACGGTACCGCCGCCGCATCGCGGGCCGTGGGGTGGTTGGGGAGCCGGCTGCAGACGGGCGAAGTGGGTGTGTACGTGGTCGTGTTCGTCATCGGCGTCCTGGCCGTGGTCGGCGCGGCGGTGCGGTAGCCCATGTACCACCAATGGGTGCTCACCGCGCTGCTCGCGTGGCCCGCGCTCGCCGCCCTCGTCGTGATGGTCGCGCCGGCGCGCTGGGCCAAGCACGTCGCGCTCGCGGCCAGCCTGGTCGAGTTCGCGATCTCGGCGCCCTTGTGGTGGACGTTCGCGCCGGCGGGCGGCTTCCAGTTCATCCTCGATGCGTCGTGGATCCCGAGCTGGGGGATCCGCTACACGGTCGGCGTGGACGGGATCTCGCTGTTTATGGTCCTGCTCACGACGTTCTTGGTCCCGCTGTCGGTGCTCGGCAGCTACGCCTACATCACGACGCGCGAGCGCGGCTTTTATGCGCTGATGCTCGTGCTCACGACGGGCATGATCGGGGTGTTCGTGGCCCTCGATTTGTTCCTCTTTTACGTGATGTGGGAAGTCATGCTCATTCCCATGTACTTCATCATCGGGGTGTGGGGCGGGGAGCGCCGTCTGTACGCGGCCATCAAGTTCTTCGTGTACACCTTCTTTGGCTCGCTCCTCATGCTGGTGGCGATCCTCGCGCTCGTCTCCATCGTTGGTCAGCGCACCGGGGTGTACTCGTTTTCGTACACGCACCTGACGACGCACAGCGGCGGACTCGGGTCGCTCGCGTTCTGGCTGTTCGGCGCCTTCTTCCTCGCGTTCGCGATCAAGGTGCCGATGTTCCCGTTCCACACCTGGCTTCCCGACGCACACGTGGAAGCGCCCACGGCCGGGTCGGTGTTGCTCGCGGGCGTCCTGCTCAAGATGGGGACCTACGGGTTCCTGCGGTTCGCACTGCCCCTGTTCCCGGCCGTGGCCCTGCATCCGGCGGTGCAACGGGTCATCGTGGCGCTTTCGCTGATCGGCATCCTGTACGGCGGCGTGGTGGCGATGGTCCAGCCCGATTTCAAGAAGCTGATCGCGTACTCATCGGTCGCGCACCTCGGCTTCGTGATGCTCGGCATCTGGGCCCTGACGCTCCAGAGCGTCCAGGGCGCGCTCCTGGTGATGATCAACCACGGCATCTCGACCGGCGCGCTGTTCTTCCTGGCCGGCATGCTGTACGAGCGGCGCCATTCGCGCCTCATCGAAGCGTTCGGCGGCATCGCGAAGGTCGTGCCGCTGCTCGCGGCGGTGCTCACGATCGTCTCGCTGTCCTCGATCGGACTGCCGGCCACGAACGGGTTCGTCGGCGAATTCCTGGTGCTGCTCGGGACGTTCCGGACGTATCCCGTCGCGGCCACGATCGCGACGGCGGGCGTCATCGTCGCCGCGATGTACCTGCTCCCGGCGCTGCAGCGCGTGATTTTCAATCCACTCGACAAGAGCGTGAACGAGAAGCTCGCGGACCTGTCGCCGCGCGAGATCGCGGTGCTCGTGCCGTTGCTCGCCTGCATCGTATGGATCGGAGTGTACCCGAAGCCCATCCTCCAGCGGATGGAGCCGAGCGCCCAGCAGCTGATTCAATCGGTGCGGGTCAACGCGGCTTCGTCCACGGCGGCCCGGTGAGCCTCGACCTCGCGAACACGCGCGACCTGCTGCGGGCCTTACTGCCCGAGCTGACGCTCACCCTGGTGGGAATGGTGCTCCTGCTCGTGATCGCGTGGCGGCACCGCACGGCCGCCGACCTGCGGGTGGCGGGATGGGTCACCCTGGCGGGGTTCGCGGCGGCGGGAGCGGCGGCGTGGTGGCTGTGGTGGCACACGGCGCGCGCGATCGGGACCCCGGCCATGATCGCGGTCGACGACTTCCGGTTCGTCGTGGACTGGCTGCTCCTTGGGACCGCGGGCCTCACCGTGCTGGTGTCGTTCGACTACCTCGAGCGCGAGCGCTTGCTCGTCCCCGAGTACCACGCCCTGCTGCTCTTCGCCACCTTGGGGATGATGCTCATGGTCGGCGGCGAGGATCTGATGGTGGTGTTCCTCGGGCTGGAGCTGATGTCGGTGGCGGTCTACGCGCTCGCCGGGATCAACCGTCACAGCGCTGCCGCCGCCGAGGCAGCGCTCAAGTATTTCCTCCTGGGCGCGTTCGCCTCGGGCTTCCTGCTCTACGGGATCGCGCTCGTGTACGGCGCGACCGCGACGACCAACCTCAGTCAGATCGGCGCGCAGGTCCGGACGCTGGGCCTGGACGACAGTCCGATGCTGCTGATCGGCCTCGGGCTGCTGCTGGTGGGGTTCGGGTTCAAGGTGGCGGCCGTTCCGTTCCACATGTGGGCGCCCGACGTGTACGACGGCTCGCCGACCCCGGTGACCGGCTACATGGCGACGGCGGTAAAGGCCGCGGCGTTCGCCGCGCTGTTGCGCGTCCTGGGCGAAGCATTCGGGGGCGTTCCGGCGTGGCACCAGATCGTGTGGTGGCTCGCGGTCGCGACCATGGTGGTGGGAAACCTGGTCGCGCTGGCCCAACGGACCGTGAAGCGGATGCTCGCCTACTCGTCGATCGCTCACGCGGGATACCTGCTCGTCGCCGTCGCCACGGGGACGAGCGCCGGCTCGGCGGCTTTCATCTTTTATTTGGTCGCCTACACACTGACGACGCTCGCCGCCTTCGCACTCCTGGCCGCCAAGGGGCGGGATGGGGAGCGCGACGTGCGGATCGACGACCTCGCGGGGCTCGGGACCCGCCGACCGTGGCTGGCGTTCGCGCTCGCGGTCTGCATGCTGTCCCTGCTCGGCTTCCCCGGCACGGCGGGGTTCATCGGCAAGTGGTACATCCTCGTCGCCGCCACGGCGGCGGGGCAGCTCCCGCTCGCCGCGATTCTCGTCCTTACGAGCGTGATCTCGGCAGGCTACTATCTCCCGGTGATTATGGCGATGTACATGCAGCCCGAGCCGTTCGAGCAGGCCCACACGGGCATGCGCATCGGTCGGCTGGGTGGTGCTGTGGTGGCGGTGTCGGTCGCCGGCTTGCTCGTGCTCGGCATTCGCCCGAACCGCCTGCTCGACCTCGCGAAAACGAGCGGCGACGGGTTGCGCCCCGTGCCGGCGGTCACCACCACCGCGCCGCCGTCGACCGGTCGCTGACGCCGGGAGCCCCCCATGAAGCTCCCTACAGCCATTTTTCGCGAGTACGACATCCGCGGCACCGTGGGCGACCAGCTCACGGCGGAGGTCGGACGCGCCATCGGGCAGGCGGTCGCGACGCTCGGGTGGCAGCGCCTGGGGCGCGCGCCCCGGCTGGCCGTGGGGCGGGACAACCGCCCCTCCGGACCCGCGCTCACGCACGGCCTGCTCTCCGGCATCGAGGCCGTGGGCGGCCACGGCGTGGACGTGGGCGAGCTGCCGACGCCGGCGCTCTACTTCGCGACCCACGTGCTCAACGTGGACGGCGGCGTCCAGGTGACCGGCTCGCACAATCCGCCGGAGTTCAACGGCTTCAAGCTCGTGCTCGGTGGCGAAGCGGTTGCCGGCCCCGACATCCAGGGCCTTCGACGCCTGATCGAAGAGGGACGCACCCCCGGTCGTCCTGGGGGCGGGCGCAGTGAGGACGGCTCGGTGTTGCCGCGCTATCGCGATGCCATCGTACAGCGCAACGGCCCGCTCCCGCGCAAGGTCAAGGTCGTCGTGGATTGCGGCAATGGCGTCTCGAGCCTCATCGCGGTGGACACCCTCGAGCGCCTCGGCGCCGAAGTCGTTCCGCTGTTCTGCGAGTCCGACGGTACGTTCCCCAATCATCACCCTGACCCGTCGGCGCTGGAGAACCTGCGCGACCTGCAGGCGGCCGTCCGCCGCGAGGGCGGCGAGTTGGGGATCGCCTTCGACGGAGACGGCGACCGCATCGGCGCGGTGGACGATCGGGGTCGCCCCGTGTTCGGCGATCAGCTGCTCGTGTTGCTCGGCCGCGACCTGGCGCGCCGCATGGGTCCGGGCCACGCCGTGATCTTCGACGTGAAGTGCTCTGAAGTGCTGCCGCGCGAGCTCGCGCGGGCGGGCCTCGTGCCCACGATGTGGAAGACCGGCCATTCCCTCATCAAGCAAAAGATGAAAGAGACCCGCGCACCGCTCGCGGGCGAGATGAGCGGGCACATGTTCTTCGGGGGCGACTGGTACGGCTTCGACGACGCCCTGTTCGCCGCCGCACGCTTGCTGCGGTACGTGGCGGACCAGGGAGGGCCCCTCTCGCGGTTGCTCGCCGACCTTCCCGTCACGGTCGCCACCCCGGAGCTGCGTGTCGACTGCGCCGACGACCGCAAATTCGAGATCGTGCAGCGCGCCGCCAAGCACTTCGCCTCGAAATACCCGGTGTCCACCCTCGACGGCGTCCGCGTCACCTTCGCGCAAGGGTGGGGACTGCTGCGCGCGTCGAACACGCAGCCGGTGCTGGTGCTCCGCTTCGAAGCGGCCAGCGAGTCGGCGCTCGCCTCCTACCGGACCGAAGTCGAGAGCTGGCTCGCCGCGCAGAGCCCGGGCGCGTGAAGCCCGTCGTCCGCCGCCGGGCACTGCTCGTCGGAGTCGGACTGTTGGTCGCGGTGCTCGTGGGCGGGCGCTGGCTCGCCTTGGAGACGGCCGAGCGCGCCTGGGGGGCGAGCCTGCCCGGGGGCAGCGCGTATCTCACGACCCGCGACTTCGCCCGGATGGTGTCGGGGCTACTGCTCGTCGGGGCGATCGCCTGGGGCACGGCGAATCTCCTCTTCGTGTACCGCTCCATCGGCTCCATGCAGCTGTCTCGCCGGCTCGGCGACCTGGAGATCGTCGAGGCGGTCCCGCAACCGCTGCTGCTCGCCGGCACGATCGCCTGCGGTCTGGCCTTCGGGTTCCTCCTCTCACTTGGCACGGGAGACTGGTGGATGGCGGCGGCGCTCGCGTCACGCCCGCCGACCTTCGGTGTCACGGACCCCGTCCTCCACCAGGACCTCGGCTACTACCTGGGACAGCTGCCTTGGACTGAACGGCTGCGAGAGCTCGCGCTGGTAGCGGTGGGCTCCGCCAGCGTCGTGGTCGCGCTGCTGTATGTGGGGATCGGCTCGCTGCGCTTCCGTCGTTGGCTGCCCTATGCCAACGCACACGCCCGCGCGCACCTCGGCGTACTGCTCGCGTTGCTCGCGCTCACGCTCACGTGGGGCGCCTTGCTCGACCCGGCCGAGTCCGTCGCGGGACTGCACGGGACTCTCACGGGTCGCGCGCTCGACGCACGTCTCGCCGCCGCGCCGGTGGTCGCGGGCGGAGGCATCGCGGCCACGGTCGTGACCCTCGTGTGGGGCCTGCGCGAGAGACCGAGGCTGCTGGTCGTGGCCTGGAGTGCGCTGCTCGTGGCGTCGCTGTTGGGATTTGCCGTCATTCCCGCCTCGCTCTCGAGCGCTGGGCCCGATGAGCGAGCCGCCACCGATCGTGACACCGCCCTGGCGGGCGAGCGGCGGCGGCTCGAAGGGCTCGCGTTCGGCGTCACGACGTTGACGGACAGCGCGCCGCCGGGATTTCCAGACCTCGACGCAGCCACCACGGCCGTGCCCATCTGGGACGCTCAGCGGGTCCTGGCGAAGGCCGCGACCCGACGCGACCTCGTCCGCCCGCCGGGGACGCCCGCGGCGGCGGGCCTGTCGCCCCATTCCTTCGGCGCCCGAAGAGCCACCTGGGTCGTGGCGCTCAGGCCCGACCGTGACAGCGCCGCGCTGCGACAGCCGCCACCGGGCTGGGCCGCGGTGCACCGCGGCCCGTCGGCCCGAGTCGGGCGGCCGGTCGCGGCGGTGGAGGATGACACCCTGCTGGCGTTTGCGCCGGTCGCGACGCGTGACTCCACGACGTGGTTCGGCCCGCACTTCATGGATTTCGCGGTCGCCACCCCCGACAGCTGGCCGGCGCTCCGCCACGCGGGAATCCCGCTGGCGGGGTGGTGGCAGCGAACCGCCCTCGCCTGGGCTCTCCAGAGCCCCGCGCTGGCCCGCCGAGAGACCGACGGCCTGGTGCTCTTGTGGCGACGGGACGTTCCGGAGCGCCTCGGGCGGCTCGCACCGTTCGCCTCGTTCGCCGACGCCGTACCCGTGGTGGCCGACAGCGCCCTGTGGTGGATGGCGTACGGCTACTTCCAAGGGGACGGGTTTCCGCTGGCCCGTCCGGTGGTGGTGGCCGGGGGCGATTCGCTGCGCTACCTGCGCGCCGGCCTGCTCGGCACCGTGAACGCCGCCAGCGGTGACACGCGGCTGTACCTCGCCCCGGGTGCCGACTCGCTGGCCGCCGCCTGGGCGCAGCTCCTCGCGCCCCTGATCCGACCCCTCGACAGCCTGCCGCGGGCCCTGCGCGCGCAGCTCCCGTTCCCCGGGCGAGCGTTCCGCGCGGCGACGGCGCTCGTGCAGCGGTGGCGCACCGACACCGCGACGTGGAGCGCGCGACCGAGGGAGCCGTTCGAGATCGTAGCGCCGAGCGCCGACGGGTCGACCGACGCCCCCAGTGTCTGGATGGGCCAGGCATTCGAAGCCGGAAGCACGTTCGCCGCGCTCGTGTCGGCGACGATGGCACCCGACGGGCCTCGGCTGTTCGTCTGGCGCCCCAAACCGGCCCCGCGCCTGCCGCCGGTGCTCGTCGGGTCCCCCAACACGACGGCGCCCGGCGTGCCCCGCCTCTGGAACGTGGCCCGCGCCCTCTTCTTCGAGCAGGCGCTGTTCAGTCAGTCGGCCGCCGGAGGTCCGCCCACCGGCATCGACACGGTGTTTCTCTCCTGGGGGGAGCACCGGGGCCAGGGCAGGAGCGTGGCGGCCGCGCTCCGGAGCCTGCTCTCCTCGGGTGGCGAGGCGCGTGCGCCCGCCGATACGGCGCTCGCGGCACGGTGGCGACGGGCGCAGCAGCTCACCGCGCAGGCCGACGCGGCCCTCGCCGCCGGCGACCTGGAGAGCTTCGGCCGCTTGTATGGCCAGTTGAAGGAGCTGCTCGGCCTGGGGCGCCGCAAGCTTGCTCCCACCCCCGAGCGCCGCTAGGTTGCGCCGCCGTGAACGCGCCTCCCGGTACCATCGTCGTCGCGCTCGGCGGTAACGCCGTGGCCCCGCCGGGGGAGCGGCCCACCATCTCCAATCAGTTCCGCCACACGCGGGCGAGCCTGGCGCCGATCGTGGAGCTGGCGCGTCAGGGATGGCACATCGCGCTGGTCCACGGCAACGGCCCGCAGGTGGGAGACGAGCTGGCCCGGAACGAAATCGCGGCCGACCAGGTCGAGCCGCTGCCCCTGGGTGTGCTCGTCGCCGCGACCGCCGGCTGGATGGGCTATATGATCCAGCAGTCGCTGCAGAACGCGCTCGCGCGGGCCGGGGTCACACGCCAGGTCGTCACGTTGATCACCCAGACCCTGTGCGATCCGCATGACCCGAATCTGCGCCGTCCCACAAAGCCGATCGGCCACGCGCTCGATCCCGTGCGGGTGGCGCGACTCCAGGCGCGAGGCGTTCCTGTAAAGGAAGAGCAGCGGGGCAGTTGGCGCCGGCTCGCGCCGAGCCCGAGGCCCAGCGCCGTGGTCGAGCGGGAGATGATTCACCACCTCGTCGCCGCGGGGCACATCGTGGTGGCGTGTGGCGGCGGCGGGCCGCCCGTGTACGACGATCCGACGCTCCGCCTCGAGGGGCTGGACGCCGTGGCCGACAAGGACCGCGTGGCGGCGATCCTCGGGCGGGAGATCGCGGCCGACGTGCTGCTGATCCTCACGAACGTGGACGCCGTGTACCACGCCTATGGTACGCCGCAACAGAAAGCGATCCGCCGCCTGACCCTCGCCCAGGCGGATCACCTGCTCGCCGGAAAGGAGCTCGGCACCGGCAGCATGCGTCCGAAGGTCGAAGCCGCAGCCGCCTTCGTCCGCGCGGGCGAGGGCGGGCCGGGCCACCGCGCCATCATCGCCGAGCTGGCGCAGGGGCTCGCGGCGTTGCAGGGCGAAGCCGGCACCACCGTCACGAGGGACTGAGTGTGAATCTCCACGAATACCAGGCGCGCGACATCTTGCGGCGGCAAGGCATCCCGGTGCCGCCCGGGGAGGTCGCCACGACGGCCGCCGAGGCCCGCGCGATCGCTCTGCGCCTCGGCGGCGGCCGCGTCGTCGTCAAAGCCCAGGTACACGCCGGCGGGCGGGGCAAGGCCGGCGGCGTGAAGCTCGCCGCGAACGTGGACGAGGCCGCGGCGCACGCCGCCAAGATCCTGGGCATGACCATCAAGGGCCTCCCGGTGCGCAAGGTGCTCGTGGCCCCGGCGGCCGATATCGCCTCCGAGAGCTACGTGGGCATCATCGTCGACCGAACGTCCCAGCGCGCCGTGCTGATGGTGAGCGCCGCCGGTGGCATCGACATCGAGGAGGTGGCCGCCAAGACACCGGAGAAGATTCATCGGCTGGCGGTGGACCCGCGCTATGGCCTGCTCGCGCATCAAGCGCTGGGCCTCGCGTTGAAGTTGTACCGTGACTTGGCGCAGGCGCGCGCCGCAGCGGACATCATGCAACGACTGTATGCGGCCTTTTACGCCGTAGGCGCCTCGCTGGCGGAGATCAATCCCCTCGTGACGACGCGCGACGGCGCCGTCGCCGCCCTCGACGCGAAGATCGTGATCGACGACAACGAGCTCGACCGCCATCCCGAAATCGCAGCGCTGCGCGACACGAGCGCCGAAGCACCCTCCGAAGTGGCGGCACGGGAGGCGGGGCTCACCTTCATCAAGCTCGACGGCACCGTGGGCTGCTGCGTGAACGGAGCCGGGCTCGCGATGGCGACGATGGATCTCGTGAAGTACTACGGCGGCGAGCCCGCCAACTTCCTCGACATCGGTGGGAGCTCGAACCCGCAGAAGGTCGTGAGCGCCCTCCGGATTATCACGGCGGACCCGAGCGTCCGTGCCATCTTGTTCAATATCTTCGGGGGGATCACCCGGGGGGACGACGTGGCCAACGGTATCGTCCAGGCCACGCGAAGCTTACCGCTCAAGGTACCGCTCGTCATCCGACTCACCGGCACCAATGAGGAGCTGGGGGTGCAGATCCTCAAGCAGGCGGGCTTCTCGGCGCTCACCGATATGGACGAGGCGGTGAAGCAAGCCGTCGCCCAGGTGAAGGCCGCGTGAGCATTTTCATCGATCAGCAGACCCGCCTGGTGGTGCAGGGCATCACCGGCCGCGACGGATCGTTCCACACGCGGCAGATGATCGGCTACGGGACCAAGGTGGTGGCCGGCGTGACGCCCGGCAAAGGCGGGCAGCTGTTCGACGGCGTGGCCCCGGTGTTCGACACCGTCGCCGACGCGGTGCGCGAGACCCAGGCGAACACATCCGTGATCTACGTCCCGGCCGCGGTCGCCGCCTCGGCCATCTTCGAGGCGGCGGACGCGGGCATCCTCCTGATCGTGTGCATCACCGAGGGAATCCCGGTCCTGGACATGACGCGCGTCCTGCCGTACCTGCACGAACGCGGCGCCCGACTGATCGGTCCCAACTGCCCCGGGCTCATCTCGCCCGACAAGAGCAAGGTGGGGATCATCCCCGGCAACATCTGCCGGCCCGGCCGCGTGGGCGTCGTGTCGCGCAGCGGAACGCTCACCTACGAGATCGTGCACCAACTGTCCACGCAGGGGCTGGGGCAGTCCACCTGCGTGGGGATCGGCGGGGACCCGCTCATCGGGACGAACTTCATCCACTGTCTCTCGGCCTTTCAGGCGGACGGCGAGACCGACGCGGTCGTGATGATTGGGGAGATCGGCGGTACCGACGAGCAGCAGGCCGCCGATTTCGTACAGCAGGCGATGACGAAGCCCGTGGTCGGCTTCATCGCCGGCCAAACCGCGCCGCCGGGCCGCCGCATGGGGCACGCCGGCGCGATCATCTCGGGGTCGAGCGGCACGGCGGCCGAGAAAATGGCGGCCTTCGCGCGGGCGGGCATCGCGGTCATGAAGCGTCCGGCGGATGTCGTACCGCTCCTGAAAGAACGGCTGTGAAGCTGCGCGACGTGCTCAAGCCCGAGCACATCATCGTCCCGCTCCGCGCCGCGACCGTCAAAGAGGCCACCGAGCGACTGGCCGAGCGCCTCATCGCAGCGGGCGCGGTGGCCGATCCCCAGCGCCTCAACGCCGTCATCCGGCATACCTGGCCCGAGGACATGGTGAGCGTCGGAGAGCACGCGTTTCTCCCCCACTTCCGCACGGAGGCGGTGCGTGCCCTCGTGACGGCAATCGGCATCTCCGCCACGCCGATCCGCTGGGAACGAGACCCGCACCGGACGGCGCGGGTCGTGATCTTCATCGTGGCCCCGATCCGCGACGCCGCCCTGTACCTCCAGGTCGTGGGCGCGTTCGCCCGTACCCTGGCGCACCCCGACACGGTGCTCGGACTGCTCGCGGCGCGCAGCCCGGAGCAGGTCGTCGCGCTCGCCGCGCTGGACGCGGTCGAGTTGCCGAGCCAGCTCACCGTGCGGGACGTCATGACCCCCCAGGCGATCACCGTCGGCCCGGAGCGGACGCTGGGCGACGTCGCCCGTCTCATGGTGGAGCACGACATCCGCGCGCTGCCGGTGGTGGACGACGCCGGCTCGCTCATCGGGATGATCACGCACCGTGAGCTGTTGCGTTTCCTGATCCCGCACTTCGTGCAACGCACCAAGACCGGAGAGTTTCACGCGCCCACGCGCTCCCAGCTGCAACGCGGCTCGGCCGATCCGCAGCTCATCCCGGCGAAGGAGGCGATGGCTCGTTCCGTCCTCTGCCTGGCGGAGGACCAAACCCTCGCGGACGTCGCCAATTTGATGAGCTCCAAGGACGTGGACCGCTTCCCCGTAGTGCGGCAAGGGGTCGTGGTAGGATTCCTGACGCGCGCCGACGTCGTTCGCCGCCTCATCGCCCCTTAGCCCCCTAGCCCCCTAGCCCCTTAGCCCCTAGCCCCTTCACATGCTCACACTCGCCATCATCAAGCCCGACGCGGTCAAGCGAAGCCTCGCGGGAAAGATCGTTGCGCACCTGGAGGCCGCCGGGTTCGCCGTCCGCGCCGCCCGCCTCGTCAAGCTCAGCAACGCGCAGGCCGAGGCCTTCTACGAAGTGCATCGGGACCGTCCCTTTTACCGCTCCCTGGTAACCTTCATGACGTCGGGGCCCGGTCTGGCTCTCGCGCTCGAGCGGGACGACGCCGTCACCCGCCTGCGGGAGGTGATCGGCGCGACCGACCCCGCCGAAGCGAAGCCCGGCACGGTGCGGAAGCTCTACGCCGAGTCCAAGGAGCGGAACGCGATCCACGCCTCCGACTCCCCGGAGACCGCCGCCCGCGAGGTGGCGTTTTTCTTCCCGGAGGGCGAGCTGCGGGACCTTTGGGGCCATCGGTAGCAGTTCGCTTGACGCAAGTCCCACAAGGGTTTAGGTTCGTTTGCTCATGTTACAGGTCGACCTGCGGGAGCTCGCCCGTGGTCCGGTCGAAACGCAGGGCCAGCTCGCAGGGAATGATCCCCTGTTCGAGGGCCTCGACGTCGTGCTGGCCGATCCGGTGCACGTGGCAGGCCGTTTGCACGCCGCCGGCGAAGGGCGATTCTACTGGCGCGGCTCGCTCCACACCCGTATGGCCGGGCAGTGCCGACGCTGTCTCGTGCCAGTCCCCGTGCCGGTTGTCGCGGAAATCGATGCACTGTTCTCCGCCGACCCGGACGCCCTGGAGGACCCGAGCTCGTATCCTCTGGCGCCTGATGCGACGGGGATAGACCTCCGCCCCGCGGTGCGGGAGGAGCTGCTGCTCGCGGTGCCCCGGTGGGTGGTCTGCCGGGACGACTGCCGCGGGCTGTGCCCGCGCTGTGGGACAGACCTGAACGCAGGCCCGTGTGGATGCCCACCGGCCGTGGACCAGCGCTGGAAGGGGCTGGCCGCTCTCAAGGACAAGCTCCGCGACTGAAAAGGACGATCTCATGGCCGTACCGAAACGAAGGACTTCCAAGCGGAAGAAGCGCGCGCGCCGCACGCATTACAAGGCGGCGCCGATCGCGCTACAACCCTGTCCGCGCTGCGGTGACCTGAAGCGCCCGCACCGCGTCTGCCCGACCTGCGGCTACTACCGGGACGAGCAGCGCGTGCCGGTCGAGGACGCCTGACGGTGATTCGGATCGCGCTGGATGCGATGGGTGGCGACAACGCGCCGCGCGTAGAAGTGGAGGGGGCAGTGCTGGCCCTGCGCGACCTGCCGCCGGGCTTCCGGATCCAGCTCGTCGGCCGGACGGCCGACATCGACGCGGCGCTCAAGGCCCACGGAGCGGTCGATCGCAGCCGGCTCGAGGTCGTCGAGGCACCAGAGGTCGTGGGCATGGGCGAGAAGCCGCTCGCGGCGGTCAAGGGCAAACCACGGTCCTCCATAGCGGTGGGGCTCGGGCTGCAGAAGAAGGGGGGATCGGACGCCTTCATCTCGGCGGGCAACACCGGCGCGGTGATGGCGGCCGCGACGCTGCTGCTGCGGCTGCACGAGGGGGTGCAGCGGGCGGCGATCGGTCCGCTGTTCCCGACCGCGGTCCATCCAGTGCTGGTGATCGACGGCGGAGCCAACGTGGACTGCGACGCCCGCGAGCTCGTCGGCTTCGCGCACCTCGGCTCGGTCTATGTGCGCGACGTGTTGGACCGGCCGCAACCCGGCGTCGGGCTCCTGAACGTCGGTGAGGAGGACGAAAAGGGCAACGCGACCGTCAAGGAAGCGCACCAGCTCCTCGCGCAGACGCCGAGCATCAAGTACGTGGGGAACGTCGAAGGCCGCGACATCCTCGCGGGCCAGTGCAAGAAGGGAAGGATCGACGTCATCGTGTGCGACGGCTTCGTCGGCAACGTCGTCCTCAAGTTCTACGAGTCCGCGGGCCGGATGTTCATGGGCATGATGAAGCAGGCGTTCCCCGACGTGCTGGGACGGCCGGAAGCGAAGCAGCTCTTCAAGTTCCTCGACTATTCCGAGTACGGCGGCGCACCGCTCCTAGGCGTGAAGGGCGTGGTGATCATTTGTCACGGCGCCTCACCGGCGCGCGCCATCGTGAGCGCCGTCCGGGTCGCCGCGCAGATGGTGGAAAGTCATCTCGATCAGGACATCGGCGCCGAGCTGGCCGGGGGGAGCGCCGCCCGGTGAAGCGCCCGATCGCGGAGCTCCAGGGAACGGGTCGCTACACGCCCAAGCGCGTGATGACGAACGATGAGTTCTCGAAGATCCTCGACACGTCGGATCAGTGGATCCGCGAGCGCACCGGCATCCGCGAGCGCCGCGTGGCCGGGCCGGACGAATCCAACGCCTGCATGGGCAAAGCCGCCGCGGAGCAGGTGCTCCAGGAAACGGGCCTCACCCCGCTCGATATCGACGCCCTCGTGGTGGCCACCTGCTCGCCCGACCGTCTGCTCCCTTCACAGGCCTGCGATCTCCAGGCCCTGCTGGGCGCCAAGCGCGCCGTGGCGTTCGACGTCCAGGCCGCGTGCACCGGCTTCCTGTACGCGCTCAACGTCGCCGAAGGGCTCGTGGCCTCGGAGCAGGCGGAGCAGGTGCTGGTCGTCGCCTCCGAGAAGCTCACGTCGATCATGGATTGGACCGACCGCGCCACGGCCGTGCTGTTCGGCGACGGGGCCGGAGCCACCCTGGTGCGGAAGAGCGCGGGCAAGCGCGGCATTCTGTCGAGCTACATGAAATCCGACGGCACACTGGCGGAGCTCCTGTACCGGCCCGGGGGCGGCGCCGCGCACCCGCCCGATGCCGCCCTGCTCACCGACCATTCCTACTTCATCCAGATGGCGGGGCGCGAGGTGTTCAAGGCCGCCGTCCTCTCGATGGCGGACGCGTGCGACAAGGCCCTCGAGCGCGCCGGCCTCACCGGCGCCGACATCGACCTACTGATTCCCCACCAAGCGAACATCCGGATCATCGAGGCGACCGCCAAGCACGCGAGCATGCCGATGGACAAGGTGTACGTGAACGTCGACCGTTACGGCAACACGTCGGCCGCGTCGGTCGCGATCGCGCTCGACGAGGCGGTGCGCTGTGGTCGACTCACACCGGGCATGAAGGTGATGTTCTGCGCATTTGGCGCGGGGTTCACCTGGGCGAGCCTGGTGCTGCAGTGGTAGCCGCGCAGAACACGGTTTGGCTCTGCCCTGGACAGGGCGCACAAAAAGTCGGGATGGCTAAGGACCTCGCCGAACGGTTCCCCGAGGCCCGGCAGACGCTCGAGGCGATCGACGAGACACTCGCCTTCGGGCTGAGTCGCCTGATGTTCGACGGGCCTGAGGACGAGCTCACGGCAACCCAAAACGCGCAGCCGGCCATCCTCGCACACAGCGCGGCCGTGTTCGCCGTCGTGGGGCCCAAGATCGACGGCGCTGCGGTCGCGGCGGCGGGACACTCCCTCGGCGAATACTCGGCGTACATCGCGGCCGGCGCGCTCGCGCCAACCGACGCAGCCGCCCTGGTGCGCCGGCGCGGCGAGCTGATGCAGCAGGCGGGCACGGAGCGCCCGGGGACCATGGCGGCGGTGCTCGGCCTCGCGACGGCCGAGGTCGAGGCGGCGTGCCGTGCGGCGTCGAGCGGCGGCGCCGTGGTGGTGGCCGCGAACCTGAACGCACCCGACCAAACCGTGATCTCGGGCGATCCGGACGCCGTCGCGAAGGCGGGGGCGGCGTGCAAGGCGCGCGGGGCCAAGCGCGTGGTGCCGCTCAAGGTGAGCGGTGCGTTCCACTCGTCCCTCATGGCGCCGGCGGCGAACCACCTGCGGGTGGCGCTCGAGCATGCGCCGTTCCAACCTCCGGCGTTCCCGGTGATCGCCAACGCGACGGCCGAGCCCGTGCGCGACGCGACGCGGGCGCGCCGCCTGCTGGCCGACCAGCTCACCGCTCCGGTCCGGTGGGTGTCCTGCATGCAGCGCGCCGCCGAGCTGGCCGGCACGGGCGCCCGTTTCATCGAAGCCGGTCCGGGGAACGTGCTCGCCGGGCTGTTGCGGCGCATCGTCCCGGGTGCGAGTGTCATCAGCCTGGGCACCGCGGACGACGTGGCGACGTTCCTCGAGGCGGCATGAAGATCGACCTGGCCGGGAAGGTCGCCGTGGTGACGGGCGGGAGCCGCGGCATCGGGCACGCCATCGCGCAGGCCCTCGCGGTGGCGGGCGCGCAGCTGGCCATCCTGGGGCGCGACGGCGCCAAGGCCCAGGCGGTCGCCCATGCGTTGACCAACGGCGCGGCGCGGGGCTACGGATGTGACGTGGGCGACGCCGCTCAGGTGGAGACGACGATCGCCGCGGTGGAGCGGGACTTCGGGCGCATCGACGTGGTCGTGAACAACGCCGGAACCACGCGCGACAACCTGCTGTTTCGGATCGGCGAGGACGATTGGGACACCGTCATCGACACGAATCTCAAGGGCGCGTTCCTCGTGACGAAGCACGCGGCCCGGGGGATGATCAAGCGGCGCTGGGGGCGGATCGTCAATATCACGAGCATAGTGGGCATCTACGGGAACAAGGGGCAGTCGAACTACACTGCGTCCAAGGCCGGTCTGATCGGTTTCACCAAATCCGTCTCCAAGGAGCTGGCTTCCCGCAATGTCCTGGTGAACGCGGTGGCACCGGGGTTCATCGATACGGAGCTCACCCGCGCCATCACCGGCGACGCGCGGGAAGCCTTGATCGGGGCGATTCCGCTGGGCCGGCTGGGGCAGGGGTCGGATGTCGCCGCGGCGGTGCTCTTTCTCGTGTCCGACTTCGCGAGCTACATTACGGGTCAGGTGCTGGTCGTCGACGGCGGGATGGTGCTGTGATCGTTTCCCCACACCTCGATTGAGGCTACCCATGGCAATGGACATGAAGCAGCTCGAGGAGAAGGTGAAAGACATCATCGTCGAGGAGCTGGGGGTCGAGCGCGACAAGCTCACCTCCGAAGCGAGCTTCATGGAGGACCTGGGCGCGGACAGCCTCGACACCGTGGAGCTGGTAATGGCCTTCGAGAAGGAATTCGACATCGACATTCCGGACGAAGAAGCCGAGAAGCTGCGAACGGTGGGACAGGCGTTGCAATATCTGCACGAGAAGATGGGGAAATGAGCGCATGACGCGACGGGTCGCGATCACAGGCCTCGGGTTCGTCACGCCCCTGGGCACCGATGTGCAAAGCACCTGGGCGGGCCTGATCGCGGGCCGCTCGGGTGCCGGGCCGATCACGCGGTTCGACCCGGTGCAAAGTCCCGTGAAGTTCGCGTGCGAAGTGAAGGGTTTCGAGCCGACGCGGTTCCTCGACAAAAAGGAGATCCGCCGCTACGACCTGTTCGCGCAGTTCGCGGTCGGCGCGGCGGAGCAGGCGGTGACGGACGCGTGCCTCTCAAACAACTGGGACAAGGTCGACCTGAAGCGCATCGGTGCCATCGTCGGCACGGGGACCGGCGGGCTTCAGACGTTCGAGGAGAACGCCCGCGCCCTGTTCGAGAAGGGACCGAGTCGGGTATCCCCGTTTTTCGTTCCCATGTACATGCCGAACGTCGCCGCCGCGCTCATCTCGATGCGCTACGGGGCCAAGGGACCGAACTACTGTACGGTGTCGGCGTGCGCGTCGTCGGCGCACAGCGTGGGGGACGCGCTCGAGCTGATCCGCCACGACCAGGCGGATATCATGATCGCGGGCGGCGCGGAGGCCGCCATCACGCCGCTCGCCGTCGCGAGCTTCGCGAACATGAAGGCGCTGTCCGAGCGTAACGACAGCCCGCAAACCGCCAGCCGTCCGTTCGACAAGGACCGGGACGGGTTCGTGATGGGCGACGGCGCGGGGGTACTGATCCTCGAGGAGTGGGAGCACGCGCGGCGCCGCGGCGCGAAGATCTACGCCGAGGTCGTGGGCTTCGGCCAGACCGCGGACGCGCACCACATCACGGCCCCGGCGCCCGACGGCTCCGGAGCCCAGGAAGCGATGCGCCTCGCCATGCGCGACGGGGGGATCGAGCCCAGTCAGGTCGGCTACATCAACGCCCACGGGACCTCGACGCCGCACGGCGACGCCGCGGAGACCGCAGCCGTGAAGGCCGTGTTCGGCGACCGGGCCAAGAAGCTCATCTTCGGCTCCACCAAGTCGATGACCGGCCATTTGCTGGGCGCCGCCGGCGCCTTCGAGGCGGGCGTCTGCGCCCTCGTCGTCCAAACGGGGATCATCCCTCCCACCATCAACCAGTTCACGCCCGATCCGGCCTGCGACCTCGACTCGGCGCCCAACAAGGCCGTGAAACGACACGTGGACGTGGCGCTCTCGAATTCCTTCGGGTTCGGCGGGCACAACGTGACGCTCGCCATCCGGCGGGCGGCGTGATGGACGGACGGTCCGCGCTCGCTCCCATCGCGGACAAAGTCGAGCGCGGCGAGCGGTTGACGCGCGACGACGCGCTCGCGCTGTTCCACTCGAACGACCTGCTCACCATCGGGCGGCTCGCCGATCAGGTGAACCGCCGGCGCAACGGCGACCGTGTGTGCTTCGCCGCGAATCAGCACATCAACCCCACGAACGTGTGCGTGCTGCGCAACACGTGCGTCTTCTGCTCCTTCGCGCGCATGCCGCAGGAGGAGGGCGCGTATACACGGAGTCTCGACGAGGTCTTCGCCGAGGCCGACGCGGCGCGCGACAACCCGACGCGCGAGTTCCACATCGTGGGGGGCCTGCATCCCAAGCTGCGGCTCGCCTACTACGTCGACATGTTCCGCGGCCTCAAGGCGCGCCACCCCACTGTGCACATCAAGGCCCTCACGGCGGTCGAGATCGCACACCTCGCGCGCATCGAGCAGTTGTCGGTCAGGGACGTTCTGATCGCCCTGAAAGACGCCGGCGTCACGAGCCTTCCGGGTGGCGGCGCCGAAGTATTCAGCCCGGCCGCGCGCGCCACCATTGCCGACAAGAAGCTCACCGGCGAGGAATGGCTGTCGGTGCATCGCGAGGCCCACCGGCTCGGCCTGCCCTCGAACTGCACGATGCTGTATGGACACGTGGAGACCATGGCGGACCGCGCGGACCACCTGCTCGCGCTCCGGGCCCTGCAGGACGAGACCGGCGGCTTCCTCACCTACATCCCGCTGGCCTATCACCCCGACCACAACGAGCTGGGCGAGGCACTCGGCCGGACCGGAACCGCGACGTCGGGCTTCGACGATCTCAAGAACATCGCGATCGGTCGACTGGTGCTCGACAATATTCCGCATGTGAAGACCCATTGGCCCATGGTGACGCCCTTCATCTCACAGGTGGCGCTCACCTTCGGGTGCGACGATCTCGAGGGTACGGTGGTGTTCGAGCGCGTGTACCACGAAGCCGGTGCCGGGACGCCCATGTGGTTGTCGTACGATCAGATCGTCGGGCTGATCCGGGGAGCGGGGAAGGAGCCGGTGGAGCGGGACTCCCTCTACCAGACGGTGCGGACGTTCGAGGACTGGGTGCCCGGACAGAGCGTCGCACGGGCTACTGGGCCGGAAGGACCAACCTTCCAGATCTCCCATCGTCCCCGGGCTCGCGCCCGGGGTCAGCAAAGCCCGCCGGTGCTGCAGGGGGTCGACAGTGCCGAGTAGGGAATTGAGTCGCATGCGACTCGGCCGCATCGGCTACATCAACTGTTACCCGGTCTACGGGGCGATCGACCGGGGCGTCACCCCGCTCGCGGCGGAGCTCGTGACCGGCACGCCGTCTGAGCTCAACGATTTGCTCGCGGCGGGGGAGCTGGACCTCTCCGTGGTCAGTGCGGTCGAATACGCCCGCAATGCGCGCGACTACGTCCTGCTCCCCGACCTCGCGATTTCCTGCGACGGTCCGGTGCGCAGTGTGGCGCTGTTCAGCCGGCGGCCGGTCGGCCAGCTGGACGACCGGACGGTGCTGCTCACCGCGTCCTCGCGCACCGCGGTCGGCCTGCTGGAGCTCCTGTGTCGCGACGTGTGGAAGGTGCGCCCCCACTTCGCCCAGGCTCGGGCAGAGGCGGCCGATCTCGACGGGCTGGCGCATCTGCCGCACGAGGCCGTGCTGGTGATCGGCGACGCGGCGTT
>Ga0209161_10000407_pt1 | contig 34872 bp, 47 predicted proteins | sample GraSoiAngelo_155_FD_186169 | JGI IMG/M metagenome (GOLD analysis project Ga0209161, IMG submission 186169) | Grasslands soil microbial communities from the Angelo Coastal Reserve, California, USA - 14_1009_13_30cm (SPAdes) (version 2) | ecosystem: Environmental > Terrestrial > Soil > Grasslands... | reverse complement strand
GAACGGGAACAGGGCTAAGGCTTGGCGCCGTTCTTCGACCTCGTCGCCGGTTTGAAGGTCATCACAGCCTCAGTGAAAAGCCGCCTCGCGAGCCGCGTCTTGGGCTCTCCGGTGCGTGCCGCGAGCTTGCTCAGGTGTTCGACGACGCGGGGCTCGATGCTGAGCCGGTAGAGCTGCGTGACGACTGGCGTTCTTTCTTTCATGGGGAGTCTCCTGTTTGATGTTTCGGCAGCTCGGATTCTCTCCGACCCGCGTGGCTACGCCAACCCAGCCTGTAAAGGACGCCGAGGCCCCGGCCATGAGTACCTAAAGTGATCCGTGGGGGTGTAGCGCATGCCGTTGTTTGGGAAGCAGACGAAGCCGTTCATCGACCACGCGCGCGGAGATGCGCAGGCAGCTGAGCTGAGGAAGTCAGCCGCGGCGCTCGACTGGGCCGCGGTTGAGTCGGCGCTGAGGTCGACAGGTGACCGGACACGGCGCGAGTTCCTCGTCGACGCCGTCGCGCTGGGTTCGACCGACCTCAAATGGGTCGATCGATGGGTGCAGGAGCGCCCGGACGAGCCCCTCGCGAGGCTGTTGTGGGGAGCGTGCGGGGTTCATTACGCATGGCACGTACGCAGCGGGGCAGAACCGAAATATGTGTCGTCGGATCAGATGAAGGGTTTCCACGAGTGGCTCGGTCACGCGGAGGACCAACTCCAACACGCGATTGTCCTCGATCCCAACGACAGCGCCCCATGGATCGCCCTGCTGTGGAGCGCGGTCGGGTTGGGCCTTCCTCTGGAAGAGGCGACGTCACGTTGGGAAAACGTGTCACGCCTCAACCCCCAGACCGAGCTGGGCGCCCTTGGCTACACCACGTTTGTGAGCGCACGCTGGAATGGTTCACATGACCTGATGTGGGATTTCATACGCAAACGGCTCGCCAACGAGCCCGACGGGAGTCCCCAGTGGGTGCTTGTACCGGACGGCCACTTCGAGCAATGGGTCGCGGACCGCATGGCAGGTGACGCCGATGTCCACGCCAGCAGGTATTTTCAGCAGCCCGACGTGCAGAAGGACATCAACGACGCCTATCAGAAATATCTCGGCTCGCCGGCGCGCCGGCCCTCGCCGCTGGAGCCGCAGAACAGAGAGATGTTCGCTTGCGCCTTCTACCTGATGGGAGCCCGCGACCTGCTGCACAAGGAGCTCGAGCAGATCGGACCTGGCATCCAGACCCTTCCATGGGGATACCTGGGCGCGCCGCTTGCCGCCTATCAAGGCGTCCGTGAGTCGGTTGGGCTGAAATAGGTCAGCGCGGCCAGAAGATCCAGATCAGCGCCAGCGCCAGGCCGGCTGGAATCAGCATCCCCGGGTCAAGCCAAACCGTTCGGCCCTTCGGCAATGGAGTGATGCCAGAAGAGTGGATGGGGACGGCGAGCCTTTTGAACCTGAAGTAGACCACCGTGTTGTAGAGCAGGGCGATGGGCGTCGCCAGCAAGCCCGGGATGCTCCACCATCCCCGCACCAGCACCCTTCGTTGAACTTCGCGAAACTTCGCGATTCCACAATCGCGGCAGAGCACGCCGTGGACCCTCTTGAACCAGATCATCAGCAGCGACCGGGTGTCCTGCAACGTCACCTCGATGGCCGGCGTGGATTCGCAGATCGCGCAGATCGGACCTTCCTGGCGCGGAAGCGTGCCGGGCTCGTCCATTGGGATCCACCTGTCCGCCGGCACCCACTGGCGGATCGCCGCGAGCAGCGATTCGACGGAACGCCACTTGGCGGGAATGATGTTGATGCCCGAACCGTCCGGCCCGATGAGAGTGCGCCGGCCGTCACTCCACCACAGAGCGACCGCCACCTCGGGCCACCTCATCCCTATCACCGTCCGGTTGGGCTGCATCAGCGATATGCCTTCGGCGGAGAAGTCGATGACATCCGAATGCCCGGATCCGGGCATCGGATCGACCCGCACGCCCTTGATTCGTGCCCCGGAGCTGGCGGGAACCGGGGTGAAGCCTTCGACCGTCATCGGAATCTCTCTTGGCAGCGAGAGATAGGAGGTTGGAAATGAGGCTTTGAACGCGGCAGCGATCTCCCCGGGGGTCAGCGCATCGGCCTCTGCGTCCAGCTCTGCCACGGTTTTGGGTTCAAGACCCTCCAGCTCCTCCATGGCAACCTGCTCGAGCCGCGCCAACGGCGCCTCTGGATGCTCGTTCATACGCCGCCTCTCCGCGAGCACCGCGGAAAGCTCTTGGGCTGTCGGCCCGCTTTCGGCGAGACTTCGCGCAAGTTCAACCAACGCCCCAGCGGCCTCGCGCGCGCTGGGTGCGAGCGAGTCGGCGAAGGAGGTGATCTCAGCCAACTCGCTGTTGAGGCGCTGGTAGCTGGCGTTGACCTCGTAGGCCAGCGACTGCTGGTGTCGGAGACGCTCGCGAAGCCTGCCGTCCAGTATCCGCGTACCGACGGCGAGGGCGCTGCCGCGCGCGCCCAGCATCGAGAGCAGAACCCAGCGGTCACCCTGCTGATAGACCGCGGGCGTCTTGGACGGGAGCTGACTGAGCTCAGGCAGAGGTTTGCGCGTCCCGGGCCGCAGGTTCAGCTTGAGGTTCTCGGGCACTGGACCGGACAGCCACAGGACCGCGTTACCGGCGGTGAATCGGTCCTGCGCCCACTGATTGATGGGTTCGGGACCGAGCCAGCGCAGCCCCAACTCGTCGAAGTCGAGGAGACCAGGACCCGCCGCGCCGAAACGCCAGCTCCAGGCCGCCTTTAGCGAGCCGCCGGTCCGGTTGGCGGCCTCCGTGCGCAGGACTTTCTTCTCGTTTTCGAGACGGTCGAGGGGCAGGTTCGTCAGGCTCGTGGTCACGTCGGCGAGGAACGTCGCGATCTCCTCTGGGGTCCCGCTGGCCATGAATCGGGTGCGGAAAGGTTCGACTCGCGCGTTGATGCGGTTGGCCGCCTCGAGATTCTGCATCAGCGGATACATGGCCAGGTGCTCCACCAGGTGGGTGATCCCGTGGGTGGGTAGGGTCTCGTCGACCTGCCCCACCCGGAAGACCAGCATCGCGCGCAGCGGAGCCGGCACCTCGAGCCAGAAGACCGGGACCCCATCCACGACGACCCTGTGAGGGATCAGCCTTCCGGGCGCGGTTGATTCAGCTTGGTTCGGCTGTTGCTCCCCCACGACGTTTTGATTGTCGAACGTCAGGCAAGCTTCGCGCCGATGCGGTCGATGTTCTCGGGCGTCATCCCTGCGGCTTCGAGGTAGCCCTCGATTCCGCCCCACCTGTTCTGTAGGTGGTCGAGCACACCCAGGATTCGGTTCGGCGGGCATTGGAGCTCATCGCGGAACGCATCGCGTTTGTCCGGCTCGGCCTCGCTGATCCACACCTGATACTGATTGGCGAGCTGTTCATCGGTTTCGGCATAGTCGGCCGCGATGTGTTCCGGGGCCACGCCGGCCAGCGCAAGCAGCATCGCGGCCACCAGGCCGGTGCGGTCCTTGCCCGCAAAGCAGTGGAAGAGCACTCCGCCTTCAGACTCGGCCATGGCGTCGAAGACTTTGCGGAACGCTCGAGGCCCGATGTCGACGATCCGAAGGTATCGCTGCAGCATGTCTCCCGCGTCGCCGAGCTTGTTCATGTTCGCGTCGTCGATAAGCGGGCTGTGGATGTATTCCGCCACCGCGCCGTCGGCGAACGGGTTCGGTGAGCTCAGGACCTCCGATGGGCTGCGCAGGTCGATGACGGTCGTCACGCCGTAGGCCTTCATGGCCTCTCGACCCGGCTCCGTGAGATGGCCCAGGTGGTCGGACCGGATCAGCACGCCGGACCGGGTGACGCCGCCGGGGCGCGGCAAACCACCCAGGTCCCGGGTGTTCTGGCAGTCGGGCCAATCGAGTGCACGGGAGGCCCCATCCCCCGGCTCCGCCGGGTACTTCCCCATCAATAGGGAGGACGCATCCCCCACAGTCGGGCCTGGCTCTAGCGCTTCGTGTATTGGGGAGCTTTCCGGGCCCGCTTCAGTCCGTACTTCTTGCGCTCCTTCATCCGCGCGTCGCGGGTCAGCAGGCCGGCCTTCTTCAGCGCCGCCCGCAGGTCGGGGTCGTAGCGGCACAGGGCGCGGGCGATGCCGTGGGCGATCGCACCCGCCTGACCGCTCGTGCCGCCCCCGATCACCTTGATGGTGATGTCGAACTTGCGCTGGGTGCCGGTGACGCGAAGGGGCGCCAGCGCGGCCATCTCCAGCACCCGGCGGCCGAGGTAGGCGAGCGGGTCTTTCTCGTTGACCGTGACCCGGCCCTCGCCTGGCTGCAAACGCACGCGCGCGATCGCGTTCTTCCGGCGGCCGGTGCCTCGATTCATCGTGTCAGCCAATCTTCATGTTTCCTTTCGCGTCGAAGGTGAGCGTCTTCGGTTTCTGCGCCTGATGACCGTGCTCCGCGCCCGCGTAGACCCGAAGGCGCTTCAGCATATCCGCCCCGAGCGTGTTTCGTTGCAGCATGCCGCGGACCGCGGTCGTCACCGGGAAGGTCGGGTCCACGTCCTGGGCCTGCTGCATGGTCCGCTTGCGGAGGCCGCCGGGGTAACCCGTGTACCGCGTGTATTCCTTGTTCTGGAGCTTGCTGCCGGTGACCTTCACCTTGGCGGCGTTGATCACGACGACGTGGTCGCCGCTGTTCAGGTGCGGCGTGTAGGTCGGCTTGTGCTTGCCACGCAGGATCGCGGCCACGCCTGAAGCCAGGCGGCCGAGTACCTGGTCTGTCGCATCGACGACAAACCATTCACTCTTCAGATCCGCAGCTTTCGCCGTCCACGTCTTCTGTTTGCTCAAGTTGGGTTCCTCAGTAAATCACTTCCATCAATGTCAGGCCCCCGGCGGGAGCCGTGCGCGGCGCCTGGCGGCGGTCGCGCTCTCGGAGGACCTCTCCCACCCACTCCGGCGGCCGCTCTCCGCGGCCCACCTCGGCCAGCGCGCCGGCAATGCTGCGCACCATGCCTCGTAGGAAGCCCTCCGCGACCAGCTCCAGCTCGACGCCATCTCCTCGCCGCGCGATGTTTGCCGAGCGCATCGCTCGCACCCGCCCATCAGCGGGCTCCGAGGCCGAGCAGAAGGTGGTCCAGTCGTGCTTGCCAATCAGCGCGCGCGCCGCGCGGGACATCGCATCGGCGTCAAGCGGTCCGCGCACATGCCAGCAGCGCCCCCGCTCCAGCGCCGGTCGCGCCGGCCGGTCCAGATATCGATACCGATACCTCCGCCAGCGCGCGGAGTAGCGAGCGTGGAAATCGTCGGCCACCGCCCCTGCCGACAGCACGGCCACGTCTTCCGGCAGCCTCGCGTTGAGTGCCGCCACCAACCGCCGCGGGGTGATCCGCCCATCGGTGTGGAAGTTCGCGACCTGACCTTCCGCGTGGGCGCCGGCGTCGGTTCGCCCGGCGGCGTAGACCGTGAGATCCTTGCCGGTGATCTCCCGCAACGCCCGCTTCAGCTCGGCTTCCACTGTCCGGCCATTTGCTTGCTGCTGCCAGCCGGCGAAATCGGAGCCGTCGTACTCCAGCACGACTTTGATATTCACTTTTTAACCTGTTCCCCATTCATGGGGAAGTCCGGCCGAAGGCCGGGATGGGGCCCGTCCCCTAATCAACTAGTTCGATGATCACCATTGGCGCCGCGTCGCCGAGACGTGGGCCTTTGTGGATGATTCGGGTGTAGCCGCCAGGTCTCTCGGCTAGTCGAGGGATGAGGTTCGAGAACAGCCTCTCCACCACCTCGGGCTTGGAGACCTCTTCGCTCACGCGCCGTCGCGCGTTCACGTCCTGGTCTTTGGCCGTGGTGATGAGCCGCTCGACCCAGCGCCGCAGCTCCTTCGCGCGCGCTTCGGTGGTCGTGATGCGGCCGCTCTCGAGCAGCGACGTGCAGAGGTTGCGCATCAGCGCCTTTCGCGCGTCGGTGTCTCGGTTGAAGCGGCGGCCGCTCTTTTGATGACGCATTGAACTCGGTTAGCCGCGCAGGACCGTGCCCATCTCTTCGGGCTTGATGAAGCCCTTCTCGACGAGCTTTTCCTTGATCTCGTCCAGCGACTTGCGCCCGAAGTTCCGCAGGGCAAGGAGCTCCTCTTCGCGCTTCTGGAGCAGCTGGCCCACGGTCTGGATCTCGTTGGCCTTGAGGCAGTTGAACGCCCGCACCGAGAGATCGAGCTCCTCGATCGGCGTGTCCATCAGCCGGTTTTGACCGGTCTTCTCGCCGCGCAGGTCCTGCTCGTGCCTCTCGATGTTGTCCCGGAACTTCACGAAAAGGTTGAGGTGCTGCGTGAACAGCTCCGCGGAGTGGCTGACCGCCTCTTCGGGTGACATCGTGCCGTCGGTCCAGACCTCGATGATCAGGCGGTCGAAGTCGGTCGACTGGCCGACACGGGTCTTCTCGACCACGAAGTTCGCCTTCTCCACCGGCGAGAAGATGGAGTCGATCGGGATCACGCCGATGGGCTGGCCCTCGCGCTTGTTGCGCTCCGCCGGAACGTAACCCTTGCCCCGCTCGACGTTCAGCTCCATCCGCAGGTGGCCCTTGGCGGCCAGCGTGCAGATGTAGAGGTCGGGGTTGACGATCTCCACGTCGGAGGTGCCCTGGATGTGCGACGCGCGCACCTCGGCCGGCCCCTTGACGTCGAGCAAGAGCGTGATTGGGTCTTCGGTAAAGCTCTTCAGGCGAAGCTGCTTGAGGTTGAGGATGACCTCGGTCACGTCCTCTTTGACGTGTGGGATCGCCGTGAACTCGTGGGCGACGCCGTCGATCTGGATCGACGTCACCGCGGCGCCCCACAGTGAAGAAAGCAGCACGCGGCGAAGCGTGTTGCCGAGCGTGGTGCCAAACCCAGGGTCCAGGGGCTCGATGTCGAACTTGCCGTAGTTCGCGCTTGTCTCGAGCTTGCGGACCTGTGGGGTCACAGTCATCTGCGTATCAATAGCCAACTGGGTTAATTACCTCCGACTACCTTGAATAGAACTCGACGATCAGCTGTTCCTCGACCCCGGACTCCATCTCGTGCCGGTCGGGCCGGGCGAGGATCTTGGCGGACTTTTCGTCCGCGTTGAAGGAAAGCCACGAAGGCACCGGGCGCACTTTCGACGCTTCCAGCGCCAGGTCAAACACGCCATTGGCGGGCTTGACCTTGACCTCGTCACCAGGCTTTAGCTGGTACGACGGCACGTTCACCGTCTTGCCGTTGATCTCGAAGTGCCGGTGCGTGACGAGCTGGCGCGCCTGCTTGCGGGACGAGCCGAGCCCGAGCCGGTACACGACGTTGTCAAGCCGCAGCTCGAGGTGCCGCAGCAGGTTGAGACCGGTCACGCCCGGCTCGGTCGAAGCCCGGTTGAAGTAGTTGCGGAACTGCTTCTCGAGCAGGCCGTAGATGCGGCGCGCCTTTTGCTTCGCGCGCAGCTGCAAGCCGTAGTCCGATGTCTTGCGCTTGCGCGCCTGCCCGTGCATGCCGGGCGCGAAGGCGCGGCGCTCGATGGCGCACTTCGGCGTGTAGCAGCGCTCGCCCTTGAGGTAGAGCTTGGCGCCCTCGCGGCGGCAGAAGCGGCAGACGGGACCGCTGTAGTTAGCCATGCGTCAGACTCGCCTCCGCTTTGGCGGGCGGCAGCCGTTATGGGGGATCGGCGTCACGTCGGTGATCGCGCTCACCTCCAGGCCCGTCGCCTGCAGGGAGCGGATCGCCGCCTCGCGGCCCGCGCCCGGCCCGCGGACGAACACCTCGATCGAGCGCATGCCGTGCTCGAGGGCCCGCTTGGCGGTCGCCTCGGCGGTCTGCTGGGCTGCAAACGGCGTCGACTTGCGGCTGCCCTTGAAGCCCTGAGCTCCGGCGGAGCCCCAGGCGATGACGTTGCCGTCGATGTCGCTGATCGAGATGATCGTGTTGTTGAACGTGCTCTGGATGTGAGCCTGGCCGGCGACCACGTTCTTGCGCTCGCGGCGCCGCGTCCGGACGACCTTCTTCTTGGTCACTTCCCGGCCTTCACCTTCTTCTTGCCGGCCACCGCGCGCTTGGGTCCGCGCCGGCTGCGGGCATTGGTGCGCGTGCGCTGGCCGCGCACCGGCAGGCCGCGGCGGTGTCGCTGGCCGCGGTAGGAGCCGATCTCGGTGAGCCGCTTGATGTTGGTCGCCACCTCGCGGCGGAGGTCGCCTTCGATGATGATGTCCTTCGCGGTCGCGAGCCGGTCGATCACCTGCCGAAGCCGGCCGACCTCCTCTTCGGGGAGGTCTTTGGTCCGCTTCTCAGGGTCGATGTTGGCCATCTTGAGGATCTTCTGGGCGGTCGTGTCGCCGATCCCGTGGATGTACGTCAACGAGACGCCTACCCGCTTCTGCGGGGGTATGTCAACGCCTGCGATTCTCGCCATTCAGTCTCCTAACCCTGCCTCTGCTTATGTTTGGGCGTCTTGGAGCAGATCACCCGAACCACTCCGTTTCGCTTGATCACCTTGCAGCTGGGACACATCTTCTTGACGGACGGCCTTACCTTCATCTCCAGATCTCTCGAATCCGCCCCCGCGACCGGTCGCTGGTCGCGAGCTCGACCCCCACCTTGTCTCCGGCGAGAAGCCGGGTGAAGTGGGTGCCGGCGCGATCGGCGACGTGAGCGAGGACCTTCGCCCCGTTCTCGAGCTCAACCCTGTAGACACCGTTGGGAAGAGGCTCCACCACGACCCCCTTCACGAGTGAGGGGCGTTGGGGCACGAACCGCGATTGTACCAAACTACTGAAAGTCTCCCGGCCCCATCCCCCGGCTACGCCGGGTACGTCCCCATGAATGGGGAAGATGTGAGTACGAGGGGGCCCTTTTCTGTGATAGCGACGGTGTGTTCAAAGTAGGCGGACAGGGAGCCGTCCGCGGTGCAGATCGTCCAGCCGTCCGGCTTCATGTAGACCTCGTGGGTGCCCGCGTTGACCATCGGCTCGATGGCCAGGGTCATACCGGGCTTCAGCCGGGGCGGGGTGCCGGCAGTGCCGAAGTTCGGCACCTGGGGGTCCTCGTGCATCTGACGGCCGATCCCGTGGCCGACGAACTGCCGGATGACCGAGAACCCGGCCGCCTCGACATGCTTCTGGATCGCGGACGAGATGTCGCCCAGGTAGCCGCCTGGCCGGGCCTTGGCGATGCCGACGTAGAGCGCCTGCTCGGTCACCTTCAGCAGCCGGGCCGCCTCCGGGGTGATCTTGCCCGCGCCGACCGTGACACCGACGTCCGCCCAAAATCCCTCCAGGACCAGGCCCAGATCCAGGCTGACCAGGTCGCCGTCGGTGATCTTGCGGTTGCCGGGGATGCCATGGACCGCCTCGTCGTTGACCGAGACGCAGATCGAGCGCGGAAATCCGTTGTAGCCCAGGAAACCCGGGGTGGCGCCGCCCTCGCGGATCAGGCGGTCGGCGATCCGGTCGAGATCGATGGTCTTGATCCCGGGCACGCAGGCCTCTTTCAGGGGCGGCAGCACGGACGCGAGCAAGCTGCCCGCGCGGGCCATGAGGTCGATCTCGTGGGCGGTCTTCAGGTTGATCATGCCGTTTGTCTTTTCACCACCCGAACGTTGGCCGCGGCCAACACCTGGCGGCTTATGTCTTCGATTGTCCCCCTGCCGTCGATCTCGGAAACCAACCCCCCACCCCGGTAGTGATCCAGCACCGGGACCGTCTTCTCGAGGTAGATCTCGATCCGCGGCCGGACTGCCTCGGGCTTGTCGTCCTCGCGCTGGACGAGCGGACTTCCGTCGGCCTCGCAGGCGGTCGTGACGGGCGGGTATGTCCGCTGGCAAGCCGGGCACACGAGCCGGCCCGAGAGGCGGTGCAGGAGCTCCTCGACGGGCACCTGAAGGTAGATGACGCGGTCGAACCGCTTGCCCAGCTCAGTCATCAGACCATCCAGGGCCTCGGCCTGCGGGACCGTCCGCGGGAAGCCGTCCATGATGAAACCCGGCGCGCAGTCGGGCTCGCCGAGGCGGTGGCGGACGATGCCGATCATGATGTCGTCGGAGACGTACTTTCCTGCCGCCAGGATGGGCTGCGCCTGGCGCCCGAGGTCGGTCCCGGCCTGGATCTCTGCCCGGAGCATGTCACCCGTCGCGATGTGCGGGATGCCGAAATGGGAGCGCAGCATGTTGGCCTGGGTCCCTTTGCCGGAGCCGGGGGCACCGTAGAGAAGTAGATTCATGCGGCCCCATCCCCCGGCTGCCCCACCGGCGCTTCGCGCCACCTCCCCATGAATGGGGAGGACGGGTCCTTCCCCATAAATGGGGAAGAGGTGATTTTTCTCATTTGATGAATCCGCGGTACTGGCGCATCACGAGCTGGGTCTGCAGCTGCTTCATCGTGTCCAGGGCAACGCCGACCACGATGAGGATGGCTGTGCCGCCCAGGTACATCTGCTGGTGCGGGATGCCCGAGATCTTCGCCGTCGCGATGGGCAGGATCACGGTTATGAAGCCGAGGAAGCACGCGCCCACGAACGTGACCCGATTCATCACCGCCTGGAGATAGTCCGCGGTCGGACGTCCCGGGCGGATTCCCGGGATGAAGCTTGAGTAGCGTTTAAGGTTGTCCGCCACATCGTTGACGTCAAACGTGATCGCCGTGTAGAAGTACGTGAACCCAAACGTGAACAGGAAGTAGAGCCCGTTGTACGTGACCGCCATCGGGACGTTCGCGGTATCAGGCGCGAAGTTGCCTTGAACCCAATGCGCCGCCCGGTAGTACCAGGTGGCGGGCGGGGCGGCGTTGAAGTAGTTGGCGATGATCGTCGGCAGGAACATGACGGAGATCGCGAAGATGATCGGGATCACGCCGGCGTGGTTGACGCGGAGGGGTAGGAAGCTCGCCCGACGCCCCACCTCGCGGCCGCCGGCGACGCGCTGCGCGGACTGGATGGGAATCTTCCGCACGGCCTGTTGAACCTCGATGATCACCGCTGTCATCACCAGCGCGATCACGCCGAAGATGATGAAGGGCACGTAATCCGCCAGCCCGCCACCGGTGGAGTGAGCGCTGAAGACCGACACGATGCCCTGCGGTCCGCGGCCGATGATGCCGGCGAAGATGATCAGCGAGACTCCGTTGCCGATGCCGTACTCGGTGATCAGCTCGCCGAACCACATCAGCATCACCGTGCCCGCGGTCAGGACCAGGATGATCTGCAGGCGCTGGAACCAGTCGAGGGGCCCGAGGATCGCGGGGTTCGTGTTCTGGAACAGAACCGTGAATCCGTAGGCCTGGCCTGCGCCGAGGGCGACCGTGAGGTAGCGGCTCCATCGCTGGATTCGCCGGCGACCCATCTCGCCTTCTTTCTGGATCTCCTTGATGCGCTCGGAGATCACCGTCATCAGCTGCATGATGATCGTGGCGTTGATGTAGGGGTTCATGCCCATCGCGACGACGCTGAAGCGGGAAAGGCCGCCGCCGGAAAACAGGTCCAGCAGCCCGAGCAGGGCCTGCTGGTTGAAGAGGAGGCTGAGCGCCGACTGCTTGGCGCCGGGGATCGCGATGTTGGCGAACAGCCGGAAGGCGATCAGGATGCCGCCGGTGAACAGAATCTTGTTGCGGAGCTCCGGCAACCGGATCGCGTTGATGAGCGCCTCGAGGAGGTTCATCGCCTATGCCTCGTCGGGAGGGGTGGCCTCCTCGACTGCCGCCGGTGGGACGCCCTTTTTCTCACGCCCTGGCTTTGCCGCCGGGGCCGGGGCCGGGGTCGCGGCCGGCACGGGCCTGGGTGCTTTGGCGGCGGTTCGCCGGGGTCCGATCTTGCGTGGCTCGCCGAGCACCGTGACGCTTCCACCCGCTTTCTCGATCGCCTCGCGGGCGCTGTTGCTGAATGCGTGCGCCTCGACGGCCAGCTTCCGCTTCAGGCCGCCGGCGCCGAGGACCTTGATGTCCACGCCGGCGTGGACCAGCCCCGCCTCGAGCAGCGTCGCTGCGTCGACCTTGGTTCCATCCTTGAAGCGGCTCAGCTTCGACACGTTGACCACCGAGTAGATCTTCTTGAACGGGTTCTTGAAGCCGGGCAGCTTGGGGATGCGCTGGGAGAAGGGCATCTGGCCGCCCTCGAATCCGAGCCGGAATCCCTCGCTGCGCGCGTTCTGGCCTTTCTGACCGCGGCCGGAGGTCTTGCCCCGGCCGGAACCGGTGCCGCGACCGACGCGGCGCGCCGGGCGATGGGCACCGCGCGCCGGCTTCAGGTCGTGAAGCTGCATCTTCTAATTTCCTCGCTGGTGCTTTTTGGTTGAGCGCGAGCGCCAGATCTTGTAGCGGCTGCGCTTCGGGCGCTCGTAGGGCTCGCCTTCGACGGCGACCAGGAAGTACACCTGCTTCAGCATGCCGCGCACCGCCGGGTTGTCGGGCAGCTCGCGGGTCTGGTTCATTCGGCGGAAGCCGAGCGACTCAATGGTCGCGCGGATCGCGGGTTTGGCCCCGATCGCGCTCTTCATGAGGGTGGCTTTGAGGGTCTTGTCAGCCATCTATGCGCCCTGCGCGCGCTCCGGCGCACGCGCAGCCCCACCGGCGCCTGGCGGCGCCACCTCCCCACTCGGTGGGGAGGGGCTCACCGGCTCGGCGCCCCTGTAAGCCGCAGCCAGGCGCTTGCCGACCATCTGCTCGACCTCCCGCCCGCGCAGCTCCGCCACCTGTGGGGCGGTCTTCAGCTGCTGCAGTGCCGCCAGCGTGGCGCGCACCGTGTTGATCGGGTTGTTGGTGCCGTGCGACTTCGTGAGGATGTCCTTGATGCCCGCGGTCTCGATCACCGCGCGCATCGCGCCGCCGGAGATGACGCCCGTGCCGGGCGCGGCGGGCTTGAGCATGATCCGGGCCGCACCCCACTTGAGGCGCACCTCGTGCGGGATGGTGGTGCCGACCATCGGCACGGTGATCATGTTTCGCTTGGCGACCTCCATGCCTTTGCGGATGGCTTCGGTGACCTCGCGGGCCTTGCCGATGCCCGCGCCGACGCGGCCGTTCATGTCGCCGACCACGATCAGCGCGCTGAACGAGAACTTGCGGCCGCCCTTGACGACCTTGGCGACGCGGTTGACGCGGACGACGCGATCGGCCAGCTCGGAGCGCTCGCCGCTCGAGTGCGGATAGCGACCTCCTCCCATGCTTCTAGACATCTAGGCTCAAAACTCCAGTCCGGCCTCGCGGGCGGCGTCCGCCAAAGCCTTGATTCTGCCGTGGTACAGGAAACCACCGCGGTCGAAGACGACGCTGGTGATGCCTGCGGCCTTCGCCTTGGCGGCGATCGCCTTGCCGACCTCCTGGGCCTGCGCGACGCCGTTGCCCTTCGCCTTCAGCCCCACCGTCGACGCGGAGGCGACGGTGTGGCTCGAGCCGTCGTCGATCACCTGCGCGTAGAGGTGGTTCAGGCTGCGGAAGACCGCCAGCCTCGGCCGCTGCGGGGTGCCGGCGACGTGCACGCGTACGCGCTTGTGGCGCTTGAGACGGTTCACCTTGCGGTCCTGTCGTTTGATCATGCGGTGGCCTTGGCGCCCTTGCCGGCCTTTCCGGCCTTGCGGCGGACCTTCTCGTCCCGGTACCGCACGCCTTTGCCCTTGTAGGGCTCGGGCGGCCGGAATCCGCGGATGTTCGCGGCGACCTGGCCGACGTCTTCGATCGAGGTCCCGTTGACCGAGAACTTGGTCGGATCCTGGACCTCGATCGAGATGCCCTGGGGCGGCTTGAACCTGATCGGATGCGAGTAGCCGAGGTTCAAGACCAGCTCCTCGCCCTGCTTGGCGACACGGTAGCCGACGCCGACCAGCTCGAGGTTCTTGGTGAATCCTTTCTCCACCCCCTCGACCATGTTCGCCACCAGGCTGCGCACGAGTCCGTGGAGCGCGCGATGCCGGAAGTCGTCCGACGGCCGCTCGAAGACAAGCTCGCCGTCCGCCTGCTTGACCGTGATGTCAGCCGGCAGGGTCCGCTCGAGCTGGCCCTTGGGGCCTTCGACCTTGACGTGCCCGGGCGACAGGGTGACCTTCACCGAGCTCGGCACGGGGACGGGCAGCTTTCCGATTCGCGACAACTCTCTTCTCTATCTCCTACCAGACATACGCAAGCACTTCGCCGCCCAACCCCTGGCGGTTGGCCTGCCTTCCGCTCATGACTCCCTCAGCGGTGCTGAGGACGGCGATGCCGAGACCGCCGAGCACCCTCGGAATCTCGGTCTTGCGCGCGTAAACGCGCAGTCCGGGGCGGCTGATCCGCTTCACACCGGAGATGACGCGGGTCCGGTCCGGGCGGGACTTGAAGATGATACGCATCGTCTGCGTGGTGCCGTCCGCCTCGACGTCGTAGCCGGCGATGTAGCCCTCGTCCTTCAGGACTCGTGCGATCTCGAGCTTCAGGCGCGAGGCCGGAACCTTGACCTCAGCATGCCGCGCGGCGTTGGCGTTGCGGATCCGCGTCAGCATGTCGGCGATGGGGTCGCTGACGACCGCGGCCGACATGCGCTTGACGATCTTGCCGACCGGCTTGGTGCCTGTTGCCCTGGGAACAGCTGTCGCCATCACCAGCTCGACTTCGTCACGCCGGGGATGCGACCCTCGGCGGCAAGGTTCCGAAAGCAGATACGGCACATGCCGAACTTGCGCAGATAAGCGCGCGGCCGCCCGCAGATGCGGCAGCGATTGTGAAAACGCACCTTGAACTTCGGTCTTGCAAGGTCCCGCTTCCAGCGCTCAATCGATGATTTCTTGGCCAAACTTCTATCCCTACCTCTTCCTAAAAGGCATTCCGAGTCTTGTGAGGAGGCTTCGCGCCTCGTCGTCCGTCCGTGCGGTCGTGACGAGGGAAACCTCGAGCCCGCGCAGCTTGTCGATCTTGTCGTAATCGACCTCAGGGAACACGACCTGCTCGCGCAGGCCGAGCGTGTAGTTGCCGCGACCGTCGAAACCGTCGGGGGTGACACCGCGGAAGTCACGGATCCTGGGCAGCGCGACGTTCAGCAGCTTGTCCAGGAAGTACCACATCCGGCGCCCACGCAACGTCGTCTTGATGCCGACTGTCTGACCCGCGCGCAGCTTGAACGCGGCCACGGATTTCTTCGCCTTGACGAGCTGCGGCTTCTGGCCGGTGATGGTCGTCACGTCGCCCAGCGCGGCGTCGAGAGCCTTGTCGTTGTCCTTCGCCTCGCCGATGCCGACGTTGACGACGACCTTGTCGAGCCGCGGCACCTGCATGACGTTGCCGTAGTCGAACTCCTTCGTCAGCTGCGGCACGATCGTCTCCCGGTAAGTCAGGAGCATGCGCGGCGGCGCTTCTGACCTGGTGCCGGGCGCCTTCGGGCCCTGCTCTTTCTTCGGGGCCTGCTTGGCCTTCGCCACTACTGCGCCTCCGTTTTGCGCACGCGCTCGTAAGGCTCGCCGCAGTGGCGGCAGATCAAAACGCGCGCGCCGGACTCGAGAACGGTGTGCTTGGTCCGTGTCGGCCGGCCGCATGACGGGCAGACGAGCATCACGTTCGAGTAAGCGAGTGGGGCTTCGAAGTCGACTATCCCACCCTGCGCGACCTGGACGCCGCCGCGCCTCTGCCCCGCCTTGCTGTGGCGCTTGAGGATGTTGACGCCCTTGACCACGATCTTGTGCTGTTCCGGGATCGTGCGCAGGACTTCGCCCTGCTTGCCCTTGTCCTTGCCGGCGATGACGATCACGGGATCGCCGGGCGCAAGGTCGAGCCAGCGGCGCGTGGTCTCGGGTTTGTTTCTCAGCATGGTTTTAGAGGACCTCCGGGGCGAGCGAGATGATCTTCATGAAGTTGCGCTCGCGCAGCTCGCGCGCGACGGGCCCGAAGATGCGGGTGCCGCGCGGGTTGTTGGCTGTGGCGAGAAGCACGGCCGCGTTCTCGTCGAAGCGGATCAAGGACCCGTCCGGGCGCTTGTATTCCTTGTTTACCCGCACCACGACCGCCTTAACCACCTCACCCTTCTTGACCTGGCCGCCCGGCTGGGCGGACTTGACCGTCGCGGTGATGATGTCGCCGACGTAGGCGTACTTGCGGTAGTGGCCGCCGGCCACGCGGATGACCAGGAGCTCCTTTGCCCCTGAGTTGTCCGCGACCTTCAAACGGGTCTCTTGCTGAACCACTATCGCGCCACCTCTCGAAGAGGCTTACCGGGGTCCCCGCGAAATCGAAGATTTCGTGGGGTGGTGCGACGGGTTTCCTGCTGAACCATGCCGTTACCTGGCTTTCTCCACGATCTCGAGCACGCGCCAGCGCTTCTCCTTGGAGATGGGGCGCGTCTCGGTGATGCGCACGAGGTCGCCGATACCGCACTCGTTCTTCTCGTCGTGGACCTTGAAGCGGGTGCGCTGCTGGACCGTCTTGCGGTATAGGCGGTGGGCCTTGGACGAGCCGACCTGGACGATGACCGTCTTGTCCATCTTGTCGGAGATGACGGTTCCCAGGCGGATCTTGCGCCGGCCGCGGGAGGTGCTCGTGGTGGGCTGCTGCGTGGCGGTGTCCGTCATTCAGCCTCCTCCTTCTTCTTACGGCCGCGCTTGGGCTTAGCGACTTCTGCTTCCACGGCTTCCGGCAGTTCTTCCTCCCCACCCGCCGCTGACGCGGCGACCTCCCCGGCAAGCGGGGAGGTGAACTCTTCCTGGGCGGGGGCGATGCCGAAGTCTCTTTCTCGGAGCACGGTCATGATCCGCGCGATGTCGTGGCGGGCCTTCGAGATCTGGCTCGAGTTCTCGAGCTGGCCGACGGCGTGCTTGAAGCGAAGCTCGTAGAGCTCGCGGCGCGCGCTGCGCAGGCGCATCCCGAGCTCATCGGCTTCCAGGACGCGAAGCTCGTCGACTTTCATCTCGGACCTCCGCCGTCAGTCGAGGGCGCGCCCTGCGCGCGCCCGGCCGCGCTGACGAACCTGGTCTTGATCGGCAGCTTCGCCGCCGCGAGCTTCATCGCTTCCTTGGCCACCTGGGGTGTCACCCCGCCCATCTCGAAGAGCATGCGACCTGGTTTGATCACCGCGACCCAGCCTTCAGGGTTGCCCTTGCCGGAGCCCATGCGTGTCTCGGCCGGCTTTTTGGTGATCGATTTGTCGGGGAAGATGCGGATCCAGATCTGACCACCGCGCTTGACGTGGCGCGTCATCGCGCGGCGCGCGGCCTCAATCTGCCGGTTGGACATCCAGCACGCTTCCATCGCCTGGAGCCCGAAGTCGCCGAACGCAACCGTGGCGCCACGCGTGGCGATGCCGGTACGGCGACCGCGGTGCATCTTGCGGTACTTGACGCGCTTGGGGATCAGCATTCAGTAGGACCCATCCTTAAGTGGCTTGCCACCATCAGGTGTCCGCCTTCTTGGTGTTGCGAGCGTTGCCGGTCTTCTTGACCGCGGCCGGGGTCGACTTCGTCCGCACCGCCGTCTTCTTGACCTCGGTCTTGGCTTCAGCCTTGGGCTTGGGAGCGGCTTTGGGTCGGGCGGGCGCAGCCGCCTTCTCTTCGACCTTGGCGGTCCCGGTGCGCGTGCGTCGGGGTGCGACTTTCGCTGCGGCCTCGGGCGTGGCGACCTCGACCTGCGCGGCCTGCGGCTCGGTGACGGCCTCGATGGGCTCTGGCTGCGGTGCCACCACCTCCGCGATCGGCACCGTCTCCTCGGTGATGGCGGCGAGCCGGCGCTGCGCGGGTGAGATCTGGTCCTTGTAGATCCAGCACTTCACGCCGATGGCGCCGAAGGTGGTCTTGGCGGTGGCGCGGCCGAAATCGATGTCGGCGCGCAGTGTGTGCAGCGGAACCCGGCCTTCGCGGTCCCACTCGCGGCGCGCCATCTCGGCGCCGCGCAAGCGGCCCCCGCAGTAGATGCGCACGCCTTTGGCTCCCGAGCGCATCGTGCGCAGGATCGCCTGCTTCATCGCGCGCTTGTAGCTGATGCGGCGCTCGATCTGCGAGGCGATGTTCTCCGCCACCAGCTGCGCATCGAGCTCGGGTTGCTTGATCTCCTGGATGGAGATGCGCACGCGGTTGCCGAATCGCTTCTCGAGGTCTTCCCGCAGCTGGTCGACGGACGATCCGCCCTTGCCGATCACGATGCCGGGCTTGGCGGTGTGGATCGTCACGGTCAGCTGCGCGTTGGACGAGCGCTCGGTTTCGATCTTCGCGATGCCAGCGTTGCGCAGGCGGGCGAGGATGATGCGGCGCATCTCGAGGTCTTCGTGCAGCATCTTCGTGTAGTCCTTGGGGTTGGCGAACCAGTTCGCCTCCCAGGGACGGAAGACACCCAGGCGGAACGCGTTCGGATGGACTTTATGACCCAACTATCTTTTTTCCTCTGCGCGGTCTTCAACGACCGCGGTGATGTGGCAGGTGCGGTGGAAGTACTCGTGCGCCATGCTGCGGCTCACCGGGCGGCGGCGCTTGAAAGTCGGCCCCTCGTCGATCAGCAGCTGCTTGAGCACCAGGTCGTCGCGGTTGAGGTTGAAGTTGTGCTCCGCGTTCGCCGCGGCGGACTTGATCGCCTTGGCCACATCGCGGGCCGCGTGCTTGGGCGAGAACTCGAGGTATGCAAGGGCTTCGGACACCTTCATGCCTTTCACGGAGTCAGCCACGAGCCGCGCCTTGCGAGGCGTTCTGCGGACAAACTTCTGCACTGCGGAAACTTCCATCGTGGCCACTACTTCTCTACTTGACCGTCGTCGTCTTTTCGGTGTGGGTGCCATGGCCGCGGAAGTGGCGCGTCGGCGCGAACTCGCCCAGCCGGTGACCGACCATGTTCTCGCTGATGAAGACAGGCACATGCTTGCGGCCGTCGTGGACCGCGATCGTGTGCCCGACCATATCGGGATAGATGACAGACGCACGGGCCCAGGTGCGAATCACCTTCTTGTCGCGCGTCTGATTCATCTTTTCGATCTTGTCGCGAAGGGAAGGGCTGATGAACGGCCCTTTCTTTGTCGAACGTGACATCTACTTCTTGCGTCCTTTCTTTTCCCGGCGCCGGATGATGAGCTTGCTCGACGCCTTGTTCGTCTTGCGAGTGCGATAGCCAAGCGCAGGCTTGCCCCACGGGGTCTTGGGGTTGCCACCTGGACCCGTCTTGCCCTCTCCGCCACCGTGCGGATGGTCGCGGGGATTCATGGTCGAGCCGCGCACTTCAGGACGCTGGCCGAGCCAGCGGCTGCGGCCGGCTTTGCCGCCGGACTCGTTCTCGTGCTCGATATTACCGACCTGGCCGATGGTGGCCTGGCAGCGAATGTGGATGCGGCGCAGCTCGCCGCTCGGCATCCGGATCACGGCGTAGTCGCCTTCCTTCGCGAGCAGCTGTGCGCTCGTGCCCGCGGATCGCACCAGCTGGCCACCGCGGCCGAGCGTGAGCTCGATGTTGTGAATCGTCGAGCCGACGGGGATCCCCTCGAGCGGAATCGCGTTGCCGATCCGCACCGGCGCGTCGGGGCCGCTCTCGATAGGGTCGCCGACCTTCAGCCCCAGCGGCGCGAGGATGTAGCGTTTCTCGCCGTCGCGGTAGTGGATGAGCGCGATCCGTGCGCTGCGGTTGGGGTCGTACTCGATGGTGGCGACCTTGCCGGCCACGCCCACCTTGTCGCGCTTGAAGTCGATCTTGCGGTACAGCTTTCGGTAGCCGCCGCCCTGGTGGCGAGTGGTGATCCGGCCCTGGTTGTTGCGCCCCGCATGGGTGGGCAACGACTCGAGAAGCGTCTTCTCGGGCTTGGCCGTCGTGATCTCTTCGAAACCCGAGACCGACATGAAGCGGCGTCCGGGGCTGGTGGGCTTGAACTTTCGAATCGGCATCAGACGCTCCCGAACAGCCCTTCGATCTTTTGACCTTCGCCAAGGGTGACGATGGCCTTTTTCCAGTCAGCGGTGCGCCCGACCGTGCCCGAGCCTACGCGCCGGAAGCTGCGCCGCTTTTTCCCGCGCATGGTCACGGTGTTGATGTCCCGCACCTTGATGTTCTGGGTCTCGTACTGCTCCTCCAGCGCCTTTTTGATCTCGGTCTTGCTGGCCGTGGCCGCGACCTTGAACGTGTAGCGGCCCTGCGTGTAGAGGAGGTACGTGCGTTCGGTGATGACCGGCCCGATCACGATCTCGCTGGCCGCCCTGGTCGTCATCTGCCGTCTCCCTTCTCGCGCTGGCTGAAGTTCTCCTCGATCAGCTCGATCGATTCCTTTGCCAGCAGCAGATACGTGTGCGAGAAGAGGTCGCGGATGTTCAGGTTGCGGGCGAGCACGATCTTGGCCCCGGCGAGGTTCTCGAAGGAGCGGCTGACCGTGTAGTTCGGCGCCGGCAGCACGACCAGCGCGGTGCTGTCGAAGCCGATCGCCTCCATCAGCTCGGCGGCCTGGCTCGTCTTCGGCTCATCGAAGACAAAGCTTTCGATGACCCTGACCTGGCCGTCGATCGCCTTCTGGCTGAGCGCGCTGCGCAAGGCGAGACGGCGCATCCGCTTCGGCATGCGCTGCGAGAAGTCGCGCGGCCTCGGACCGAAGACAACGCCACCGCCTTTCATGCTCGGCTCTCTGGTCGAGCCATGCCTGGCCCGGCCGGTGCCTTTCTGGCGGTAGGGCTTGGCGCCGCCGCCCGAAACCGCGGCGCGGGTCTTGGTGCTGGCGGTGCCCTGGCGTGCGTTGGCGAGCTGGCGCACGTAGGCCTGGTGCATGACCGGCACGTTCGGCGTCTCGGCGAAGATCGCCTCCGGCAGATCGACCTCGCCGTTGCGCTCGCCTAGAGCGTCGAAGAACGGGACCTGCAACGGGTTCGGCTCCGTCGCTTCCTGTGCTTTCTTGGTTCGGGTCTCTTTTGATTGTGTTTTGGTGGCCGCCATCAGTCGGGGCCCCCACCCGGGGCCCCCGCGAAATCGAAGATTTCGTGGGGTGGGAATAATCGAAGATTTTTTGGGGTGTTCATACCTTCCTCGGGTTGGGCTTGCCCGCGGGACCCTTGGGCTTGACCTTCTTGGTCGATTGGCGGACCAGGACCAGCGCGCCTTTTGCCCCCGGCACACCGCCCTTGAGCATCAGGAGGTTTCTCTCGGCGTCGACCCTGACCACCGTATAGGCGCGCGAGGTGGTGCGAACGTTGCCCATCTGGCCGGCCATGCGCACGCCCTTGAAGACGCGGGCGGCGTCGGTGGCGCCGATGGCGCCCGGCTGGCGGACGTTCATCGAGCCGTGCGACTCAGGGCCGCGGCTGAACTTGTGACGCTTGATGAGACCCTGGAAACCCTTGCCTTTGCTGGACGCCGTCACATCGACGAGCTCACCGGCGGCGAAGATCTCGGCCTTGAGCTCCTGTCCCGCCTCGACACCGTCGTAGTTGCGGATCTCGACGATGTGGCGGTGCGGGTCGAGGTTTGCCTTCTTGAACTCGCCGAGCCGCGGTGCGTTCAGCCTGCCTTCTTTCACGCTCCCGAAGGCGATGCGCACGGCCTGGTAGCCGTCCTTCTCGGTAGTTCGCAGCCCGAGGACCCTGCAGGGCCCGGCCTCGAGCACGGTGACCGCGGAGGTCGTGCCGTCGGGGTTGAACAGCTGGGTCATGCCCAGCTTCTTGGCGAGCAGGCCCTTCACGATTTGATCTCGATGCTGACGCCGGCCGGGAGGCTGAGGCGCATGAGCGCGTCGACCACGCGCGGGTTCGGATCCAGGATGTCGACGATTCGCTTGTGGGTCCGCATCTCGAACTGCTCCCGCGAGTCCTTGTCGATGAACGGGCTTCGAATCACGGTGAGCTTTGAGATCTCGGTCGGAAGCGGGATCGGGCCGGCGGTGCGCGCGTTCGTACGGCGGGCGGTATCCACGATCTTGTCCGCCGCCTGATCGAGGACCCGATGGTCATAGGCCTTGAGCCGGATCCGAATCTTCTGCGCCACTGCCTGTCTTTTCCCTATTCCTCTTATGTGTGCCTTACTTGATGACCTCGGTCACCACGCCGGCGCCGACGGTCTTGCCGCCTTCGCGGATGGCAAACCGGAGTCCCGGCTCGATACCGATCGGCTCCCCGAGCGTGATCTCCATCACGACGTTGTCGCCCGGCATCGTCATCTCGACGCCCTCGGGCAGCTTCACCTCGCCTGTCACGTCGGTGGTCCGCATGTAGAACTGCGGGCGGTAGCCGCTGAGGAACGGCGTGTGCCGACCGCCCTCCTCCTTGGTCAGGACGTAGACCTGGGCATTGAACTGGGTGTGCGGCGTGATGCTTCCCGGCTTGGCGAGCACCTGGCCGCGTACCACGTCCTCGCGCTTCACACCGCGAAGCAGCGTGCCGACGTTGTCTCCGGCCTGGCACTCGTCCATGTCCTTGTGGAACATCTCGATGCCGGTCACGACGGTCTTCGTGCTCTGGGGGTGGATGCCGACGATCTCGATCTCCTCGTTCCTCTTGAGCTTGCCGCGCTCGACGCGGCCGGTCGTCACGGTGCCGCGACCTTCGATCGTGAACACGTCCTCGATCGGCATCAGGAAAGGCTTGTCGACTGGCCGCTCGGGCTCGGGGATGTAGGTGTCGACGGCATTCATCAGCTCGAGGATCTTGGGGGACCACTCGGGGTCGCCTTCCAGTGCCTTGAGGGCCGAGACGCGGACGATCGGGATGTCGTCGCCGGGATACTCGTAGCGGTTGAGCAGCTCGCGGAGGTCCAGCTCGACCAGCTCGATGAACTCCTTGTCGTCCACCATGTCGCACTTGTTGAGCGCGACGACGAGGAATGGCACATTGACCTGGCGCGCCAGGATGATGTGCTCGCGGGTCTGCGGCATCGCGCCGTCGTTGGCGGCGACAACGAGGATCGCGCCGTCCATCTGAGCGGCGCCGGTGATCATGTTTTTGATGTAGTCCTGGTGCCCCGGGCAGTCGACGTGCGCGTAGTGGCGCTTCTCGGTCTCGTACTCCACGTGCGTGATCGAGATCGTGATGCCACGCGCCTTCTCCTCGGGCGCCTTGTCGATCCGATCAAACGGTGTGAACTGGGCCAGGCCCTTCTCTGACAGCACCTTCGTGATGGCAGCCGTCAGCGTCGTCTTGCCATGGTCGATGTGACCGATGGTCCCGACGTTCAGGTGGGGCTTGGTCCGCTCGAACTTCTTCTTCGCCACTGTCTCCTCCTGTTAACTCCGCGTCATGACACCCCAAAAAATCTGTGATTTTTTGGGGACCCCGTCAGTGTGCTTTTCATCGGCTTGCTGTTTTCCGACCGACTGCCTCCGCCAGGTTTCCGGGCATCTCCGCGTAATGACTGAACTCCATCGAATAGGTCGCACGCCCCGATGTCATCGAGCGAAGCTCGGTAGCGTAGCCGAACATCTCGGCGAGGGGCACGTTGGCCTTCACGTTCTGCGACGTGCCGCGGCCTTCCATGCCGAGGATATGACCGCGCCGGGACGCGAGGTCGCCCATGACGTCGCCGAGGTACTCCTCGGGCATGACGACGTCGACCTTCATGATCGGCTCGAGCAGGTAGGGCTGCGCCTTGTGCATGCCGTCCTTGACCGCCATCGAGCCCGCGACCTGGAACGCCATCTCGCTCGAGTCGACGGGGTGGTACGAACCATCGACCAGCCTGACGGTGATGTCGACCACCGGGTAGCCGGCGGCGACCCCCGTCTGGATCGCTTCGCGGATGCCCTTCTCGACCGCCGGGATGTACTCCCGCGGGATGCGGCCCTGGGTGACCTTGTCCTCGAAGATGAAGCCGCTCCCGCGCTCGCCCGGCCGGACCACGACCTCGGCGTGGCCGTACTGGCCCTTGCCGCCCGTCTGGCGGACAAAGCGTCCGACACCCTTGGCCTCGCGCTTGATCGCCTCCTTGTAGGCGACCTGCGGCTTGCCCTGGTTGGCGTCGACGCGGAACTCGCGCAGCAGGCGGTCGATGATGATCTCGAGGTGGAGCTCGCCCATACCCTCGATGATCGTCTGGCCAGTCTCGTCGTCGGTGTGCACCTTGAAGGTCGGATCCTCCTCTGACAGCCGCTGCAGTGCCATGCCGAGCTTTTCCTGGTCGGCCTTGGTCTTCGGTTCGATGGCGACCGAGATCACCGGCTCGGGGAACGTGATCGACTCGAGCAGGATCGGGTGCGCCTCGTCACAGAGTGTGTCGCCGGTCGTGGTCGACTTGAGGCCGACCGCGGCGGCGATGTCGCCCGTGAAGATCTCGTCGACGTCCTCGCGCCGGATCGCGTGCATGCGCAGGATCCGACCGATGCGCTCGCGCTTGCCGGTCGACGCGTTCATGACCGACGAGCCCGCCTTCAGGCGCCCGGAGTAGACGCGGAAGAACGTCAGCTTGCCGACGCCCTGCGGGTCCATCTGGATCTTGAAGGCGAGGGCCGAGAACGGCTCGTTGTCATCGTGCTCGCGGACCTCGAGGGCGCCAGTCTTCGGGTCCTTACCTTCCACGGCGGGCACGTCCGCAGGCGATGGCAGGTAGTCGACGACCGCGTCGAGGATCGGCTGCACGCCGCGGTTGCGCAGCGCGGCGCCGCAGAGCACGGGGACGAGCACGCCCGCGACAGTGCCGCGGCGCAATCCCGCCTTGATCTCGTCCTCGCCGATGTCCTGCTCCTCGAGGTACTTGTGCATGATCCCGTCGTCGAAATCGGCCACCGCCTCGATCAGGTCGTGCCTGTACTGGCTGACCAGGTCCTGCATCCCGGCAGGGATATCGAGCGACTCGGTGCTCTTGGTGCCGAGGTCGTCGGTGTAGACGACGGCTTCCTTGCTGAGCAGGTCGACGTAGCCCTGGAAGTTGGCCTCCGAGCCGATGGGCAGCTGGATCGGCACCGCGCGCGCCCCCAGGCGCGTGCGGATCGAGTTCAACGAGCCGTAGAAGTCGGCTCCGATGCGATCCATCTTGTTGATGAAGGCGATGCGAGGCACGCCGTAGCGGTCGGCCTGGCGCCAGACCGTCTCGGACTGGGGCTCGACGCCGGCGACCGCGTCGAAGACCGCGACCGCGCCATCCAGCACCCGGAGGCTCCGCTCGACCTCCACCGTGAAGTCCACGTGTCCGGGTGTGTCTATGATGTTGACCGCGTGGTCGCGCCAGTTGGCCGTCGTTGCGGCCGACGTGATCGTGATCCCGCGCTCCTTCTCCTGGACCATCCAGTCCATGGTCGCGGCCCCCTCGTGGACCTCGCCCATCTTGTGGATGCGGCCCGCGTAAAAAAGGATCCGCTCGGTGGTCGTCGTTTTGCCCGCGTCGATGTGCGCCATGATCCCGATGTTTCGGACTTTGTCGATGGCGACGGGACGTTCCTGCATCTTCAGTGCCACGTTCATCTCTTAGTACCGGAAGTGCGAGAAAGCTTTGTTGCTTTCGGCCATCCGGTGCGTCTCCTCTTTGCGCTTCACCGCCCCGCCGGTGTTCTGCGCAGCATCAAGAATCTCGAAGGCGAGCTTCTCGGACATACTCTTCCCGCCCCGCTGCCGTGCGAAACGCACGAGCCAGCGCCGGGCGAGGGCGAGCCGGCGCTCGGGACGGATCTCGACTGGGACCTGGTAGGTGGCGCCGCCAACCCGGCGAGGCTTGACCTCGAGCAGGGGCGTCGCGTTGCGCAGGGCCGAGTCGAAAACCTCCAGCGGTTCCTTCTTCGCCTGCTTGGAGGCGCGGGCCAGCGCGTCGTAGACCACCTTTTCGGCGGTCGAGCGCTTGCCGCGGCTCATGACGACGTTCACGAACTTGGCGATCGCTTCCGATTGGTAAACCGGATCGGGCGCGACGACACGCTTGACGGGGCGATTGCGGCGAGGCATCAGGCTGCCGCCTTGCCCTTTTCCCGCTTGGCCCCGTACTTGCTCCGAGCCTTCTTGCGGTTCTTGGTCCCGGCCGTGTCGAGGGTGCCGCGGATGATGTGGTAGCGGACGCCCGGGAGGTCTTTGACGCGGCCGCCGCGGATCAGGACGACCGAGTGCTCCTGCAGGTTGTGCCCGATGCCGGGGATGTAGGCGGTGACCTCGATCCCGGTGGTCAGGCGGACGCGAGCGACCTTGCGAAGGGCCGAGTTCGGCTTCTTGGGGGTCTGGGTGTAGACGCGCACGCATACGCCCCGCCTCTGCGGTGAGCCCCGCAGCGCGGGCGCCTTAGACTTCGCTCTGGCCGCCCTGCGCCCAAGGCGGACCAACTGCTGGATGGTTGGCAATCGTTTCTCCGAATGGCGGTGTGATTCCCAGGCGGCAATAGCCGGTTGGGCGACAAGCGATGAGTATACCCAAATCCCACTACTTCGAAGCTCGGCCAGCCGTCGCCTCCCGGCCCCGGACGGTGCGTCTGCGCCTGGCCGGTTTGGACCTCGAGCTGCAGTCCGACAGGGGGGTTTTTGGCTCCAAGGGCGTCGATCTGGGGACCATGGTCCTGCTGCGGGAGGCGCCTGCCCCGCCGCCCGGCGATGAGCTGCTCGACCTGGGCTGCGGCTACGGGCCGATCGCCATCGTCCTGGCCCGGCACGCACCGAAGGCCAGGGTGTGGGCGATCGACGTCAACGAGCGTGCCCTCGAGCTGACGCGGGCGAACGCGGCCGTCGCGGAAGCTTCGAACGTCTCGGTGTGCCTGCCCGGCGAGGTCCCGGCCGAGGTTCGCTTCGACGCCATCTACTCCAACCCCCCGGTTCGGGTCGGCAAGGGACCGCTGCACCGGCTGCTGCTCGAGTGGTTGCCCCGGCTGAAACCCGGCGCCCCGGCCTACCTGGTCGTGCAGCGCAACCTTGGCGCCGACTCGCTGGCGGCTTGGTTGGGCGAGCAGGGCTTCGCCGTGACCCGCTTGAAGTCGAAGAAAGGCTTCCGGGTCCTGGAGGCGAAGGCCGCCCCTTGACAACGGGTTCCCGGGCACCAACGAACGTCGGGCCGCTGCCATCAATCCGAATTTTCATAGCTGTACGCGCCCGACAGGGCAGGCGAAATTAACAGGCAGGGTTGAACCGCTTTTTCGAAACCGCCAAGCTCAATCCAGGTTCGGCCGGCGGGGGAGGGCCCGGCAAGAAGAAGGGAGGGCCCGCAAAGACTCATGTCTCTTTAGGCCTGGCCCGCAAAGTGGCACGCCGCCACCTGGTCCGCCGCCCCGTGCGCCTCCAGCGCCGGCTCCTGCTCCGAGCACACACCCGGCGCCCGCGCGATCGGGCAGCGGGTGTGGAACCGGCAGCCCGACGGCGGATTCACCGGTGAGGGGATCTCGCCCTCCAGGGTGATCGGCGCCCGCTCCCGCTCAACCTTCGGATCCGGCACCGGAATCGACGACAGCAGCGCCTTCGTATACGGGTGCTGCGGCCGCTCGTAGATATCGTTGCGGTCCGCTGTCTCGACCACCTTGCCCAGGTACATCACCGCGATCCGGTCGGAAAGGTGACGCACAACCGCCAGGTCGTGGGCGATGAACAGGTAGGTCAGCTGGAACTCCTTCTGCAGGTCCTGAAGCAGGTTGATGATCTGGGCCTGGATCGAAACGTCCAGCGCGGACACCGCCTCGTCGCAGACGATGAAGGAGGGGTTCAGGGCCAACGCCCGGGCGATGCCGATGCGCTGCCGCTGCCCGCCCGAGAACTCGTGCGGATACCGGTTCGTGAAGTTCGGGTTCAGGCCCACAAGGCGCAGCAGCTCTTGCACCCGCCGCCGCCGGTGCCCCACGGACCCGATCCCAAAGTTGTCCAGCGGCTCCTGGAGGATGTCGCCCACCGTCATACGTGGATCGAGCGACGCATAAGGATCCTGGAAGATCATCTGCATCTTCTGCCGGATCCGGCGGAGCCGCCGGCCGCGCAATTTGGTGATGTCCTGGCCGTCGAAGGTGATCTTGCCCGCCGTGACCGGAAGCAGCGCCGTGATCAAGCGGGCAAGGGTCGATTTTCCGCAGCCCGACTCGCCGACCAGGCCTAGCGTCTCGCCACGCCGGATCTCGAGATCGACTCCGTCCACCGCGCGCACCGCAAGTCCGCCCAGACCCGAGACCGGGAAGTACTTGAAAGCGTTCTCGACTCGCAGCAAGACGGCTTCCGGTTTGACCGCGATGGCCGGCGCCTTCTCAGCTGCCTGCAACGCCGCCAACCTTCGCCTGCGCCTTCAGCGTCTGGGCCGCCTCCACCGACAGGGCGCTGGTCTTGGCCGCATCGACGTCCTCCTGCCTTGCGTTGCGCATGAGCACCCAGCAGCGCGCCACCTGGTCCGGCGCGACCTCGGCCAGCGGCGGCTCTTCGACCTTGCAGCGGTCGACGACGAACGGGCAGCGGGGATGAAATTTGCAACCTGCCGGCGAGTTGACCAGGTCTGGCGGCAGGCCACGAATCGAGACCAGGCGGTCCTTCCGCGCCTCGTCGACGCGCGGCACCGAGCGGAGCAGCGACCACGTATATGGATGCTGCGGGCTGTCGAAGATCTGCTCGACCGGACCTTCCTCGACGACGCGACCCGCGTACATCACGACCACCCGCTGGCACAGGCTGGCGACCAGCGCCATGTTGTGGGTGATGAGCATCATCGCGGTGCCCAGCTCCCGGTTCAGCTGCTTCATGAGCTGGATGATCTGAGCCTGCACGGTCACGTCGAGCGCGGTCGTCGGCTCGTCCGCGATCAGCAGCGCGGGCTCGTTGGCAAGGCCCATGGCGATCATCGCCCGCTGCCGCATGCCGCCGGAGAACTGGTGCGGGTAGTCCTTGACGCGGGTTTCGGCGGCCGGAACGCGGACCCGTTTGAGCAGCTCGACGACACGGCCCTTGGCCAGGCCGGCCGAGAACCGTTTGTGGGCGGTCATCGCCTCTTCGATCTGGAACCCGATCTTGGTGACCGGGTTCAGCGAGGTCATCGGGTCCTGGAAGATCATCGCGACGTCGTTGCCTCGGAAGTCGCGGATCTCGTCGTCGTCCATCTTGGTGACGTCGCGACCTCGGAACAGGATCTTGCCCGACGTGATCCTCCCGGGCTCGGGCACGAGCCTCAGCACGGACAGGGCGGTGATCGTCTTGCCACAGCCCGACTCGCCGACGACCCCCAGCGTCTCCCCCGCATCGATATGGAGCGAGACGCCGTCCACCGCACGCACGACCCCACGGGAAGTGAAGAACTGGGTGTGCAGATCTTCGACCTGCAAAAGGATCTGGCCCAATTTGGCTACCTGACTCTGCCGAAGCTAACGGCGCATGCGCGGATCGAGCGCATCCCGAAGGCCATCGCCGACGAACGTGAACGAGAGCATGGTGAGCGCCACCGCAATGCCTGGGAAGATCACCTGCCGTGGGTCGGCAAAGATGCCTGCGTAACCGTCCTCGATCATCACTCCCCAGCTCGGCTCGGGCGGCCTGATGCCGATGCCAAGGAAGCTCAGGGCCGCCTCCGTGAAGATTGCCGCCGGGATGCCGAACGTCAGGGTCACGATGACCGGGCCCAGCGAGTTGGGAACCAGGTGCTTGACGATGAGCTTGAACGGCGATGTGCCGGTCATGATCGCCGCCTCCACGTACTCCTTCTCCTTGATCGAAAGCACCTGGCCTCGTACCAGTCGGGCCAGCCCGACCCAGTACACGAGTCCGAGGGCTATGAAGATGCTCCAGAAGCTGGGGCCGAAGGCGGCCACGAAGACCAGGACGAGGAGAAGGTCGGGAAACGCATACATGATGTCTGTGAAGCGCATCAGAAGGTTGTCGATCCACCCGCCGAAATAGCCGGCGACCATGCCGATGACGCCGCCGATGATCAGGATCAGGAACTGGACCACGATCCCGATCGTCAGGGAGATCGAGGCGCCGTAGAGGATCCTCGACAGCTGGTCGCGCCCGAGGACGTCGGTGCCCAGAGGGTGCTGAAGCGAAGGGAGCGCGTAGGTGTTGGTGACCTCCTGCTGGACCGGATCGCCGGTGAGATGGAGGACATGCCACAGGCCGCCGGGGTTGGTGGGAAGTCTCGCGCCGATCGCCAGCACGATCATCACGACGATGACCGCAAGCCCGGCGACGGCCAGCGGGTTGCGCCGGAAGCGGACCCAGGCGTCGCTCCAGAGCCCGGTCTGCTCGGGTACGTCCCAGTCGACCTGCTGGACGATGCCGATCGCGGTGGCCATCAGTCCGAGAGCCTGACCCGCGGATCGATGAACACGTACAAGACGTCGACGATGAGGTTGACGACTGCGATCAAAACCGCGAAGAGAATCGTGGTGCCCAGGATCATCGTGTAGTCGCGCCCGGAGATCGAGGTCACGAAGCTGCGGCCGATGCCCGGGATCGAAAACAGGGTCTCGACAATGAACGAGCCAGTGACCAGGAAGACGAATGTCGGACCCAGCGCGGTGACGACCGGGATCAAGGAGTTCTTGAGCACGTGCCTCATGACCACGAGCCGCGCCTTGAGGCCCTTGGCCCATGCCGTCCGCACGAAATCCTGACGCAGGGTGTCAAGGGTGCTGGACCGAGTCAGGCGGGCGATGTAAGCGGTGGGCAAGGCTCCCAGGGTGATGACGGGCATGATCAGCTCCACCTGGAAGGGATTGAACGGCTGCGGCATCCCGCCGGTCGGAAGGTAAAACGTGCCGCCGGTCAACCGGTTCATACCGAGGGCCAAAAAGATGATCAGAAAGATGCCGATCACGAAGTTAGGGGTGGACGCCGCCGCGGTGGCGAGGCCCAGGGCGGCGTAGTCGGCCACGGAGTTCTGGCGCAGTGCGGCCACCACTCCGAGGCCGATTCCAAGTGGCACGAGGAGAAGGAAGGTGACCGCGCCCAACGTGAACGTGTAGGGCCAGCTCTCGAGCACCCGCTGCGAAACGTGCTGCCCGGGCGAGCGGAGCGAGTCGCCGAAGTCGAAGTGAACCACGCCCCAGATATAGGTGAGGAACTGCTGCGGCATAGGCTTGTCGAGCCCGTACTTGATGTTCAGGTTGTTGATCACCTGAGGCGTCAGCTGCTTCCCCTCACGATCCCATGGACCGCCGGGCGCCAGGTGCATGAGGACAAAGGTGATGACGATGACGAAAAACAAAACCGGGATCATCCAGAGCAGGCGCCTGATGATGAATACCGCAAGCGTCGTCCCGCGCCCCCGGGGAATCCACGCCAAGAAGGGAAGGGCGCCCCTCCGCAAAGGGGCGCCCCCGACTACCGACAATTTTCTTGCTTACGCGGCAATGTACATGGTTGTCGCCGTGGCAACGTCACCAATCCAGTCGTCGTCAATAGCGCTCCTGTGGTAACCCCTGACCTTCGAGGCTATCAACAGAAACTTCTCGTCCTGGAAGAGAAACATCACGGGAGCTTCCTGCTCCAGGAGCTTCTGCGCCTGGCTGTACGCGGTGTCGCGATCGGTCTGCTTCGCGGCGTTGTCCGCCTTCTGCACGAGCTGGTCGTACTGCTTGTTGGACCAAACGGCGTAGTTGTTGCCGCTTCCGGTCACGAAGAGGTCCATCCAGTTTTGGCCGTCTGGGTAGTCGGCCTGCCAGCCCGAAACTCCGGCGATCCAGAAGTCATGCACGGAGGTTTTGAGCTTGTTGGCGTAGGTCTGGCCCTCCACCGCGTCGACGATGATGTTGAGGCCGAGACACTGCTTCCACTGCTGCTGGAAGAACTCGGAGCTCGCCTTGCGGGCCGAGCTGGCGGGGTACATGTAGTGCAGGCCGGCCAGCTGGGTGTCGGTGACACCGGCGGTCTTGGCCTTGGCGAGCAGCTGCTTGGCCTGGTTGCAGTCGTACTTCTGCGTGTCCGACTGCTCGTAGCCTCTCTCGCCGTTGGGGATGAAGTACGTGGCCGAAGTGCCGACGCCCTTGCGCACATTCTTGATGTACGACTCGCGGTCGAGCGACTTCGCTAGCGCGAGCCTTAGGTCGCCGTTGTTCAAAGGCGCCCTGGTGGTGTTGAAGTTGATCCAGTAGTTGAGGAGCGTCGGACCCCGCAGCAGCTGCTTGCTCAGCTTCGGATCGTTGAGCACGGTGGGCACGTCGGGGTTGGGGACGCCGCGCGTCATGTCCAGCTCACCGTTCTGGAACTTGGCGAACTCCACGTTCGCGTCCGAGATGTAGTAGAGGATCACCTTCTGCAGGATCGCCTGCGTCCGGTACTGCTTGCTCGGCGACAGGGTGATGTGGTCTTTGGGCACGAGCTCGGAGATCACGAACGGGCCGTTGCCATGGATTTTGGCCGCTGAGTCGGCTGTGACAGCGCCGAAGTCGGCGCCCGCGGCGTCGACGTCCGCTTTCTTGAGCGGAACCGCAACCCAGAGGCTGGTCACCCACTTGAAGTAGGGCGCGGGGTGATCGAGCTTGATGACGAAGGTTTGCGGATCCGGCGCCGAAAGGCCGAGGCCATTGAGAAATGACCTGACCGCGCTCGCACTCTTCGCGTCCACTCCCGCGTAGCCGCTCGCGCCCGCGATCATTTCGAAGTTGTACTCGTAGGCCGCCGCGACCGTGGGGTCGAGCAGGCGCTTGTACCCGTAGACAAAGTCACTCGCCGTGACCGGCGTGCCATCGCTGAACTTCTCGCCGGATCGAATCTTGAACGTCCAGGTCAGGCCATCCCCGGAGACGGTCCAGCTCGATGCCGCCGCGCCTTCGACATCCGAGAGATCGGCCTTGGGTCGAGTCAGAGCCTCGAATACATTGCGACCGACGGCTCCCTCATAGGCCCATGACTGTTGCGTGGGGTCGAGCGTCGCGGGCTCGGTGTCGACGTTGACCCGAAGCACCTGTTTGTCGGGCGGCGCCGGGTTCTGACCAACAGGACCGTTCGACCCACCGCAACCGGCGGCCGCAAAGATTCCCGCAGTCGCGAGCGCTAACGCTCGGACGCTGACTCCTGAATACATGCGCGGTCTTACCTCTCAGATTTCCTGCAGCCTTCTTCCCGGCGGTCGCGGGGCGAGAGTGCGCCGGCGACAGGTCTTACTCAAAGCCGCTTCGGCCAAGCGGAATTCTGTTGAAGTTGACTCGCAAGAGTCAACGGTTTAGCAAGATCACCCCTCCGAACGATTGTTTGCCGCCCTAGTGGGGAGCGATCGAAAGCTGCCCGGGCGCCAGCGCGCCGGGCCATTCATCGACAGCTGACGTCGCGACACCGCGGACGTAAGACTGGGTCAGATACCAGCTCACCGTTTGGGCCAGAAACACGACCGGGACGTCGCCAACCACCATCGATTGCGCCTGCAGATACTCCTGGTCGCGCCTCGCCGCTTGTGTGTCGGTGCGTGCGACCCTGACGAAGTTGTCGTACTGCTGGTTCTGCCAGAACGAGAGGTTGTTCGAGCTCGTCGTCAGAAAGGTGTCGTACCAGTCCGCGGGGTCCGGGTAGTCGGCGGTCCATCCGCGTGGCCCCGTGACTTGAAACTCTCCGTTGTCGACGCGCGCGGCCAGCGTGTTTGCATCGAGCGTTTGAAGGTTGAGCTCGATGCCGAGGTTGGCCTTCAGCTGATCGTGCACGAAGGTCGCGGTCGCCTTGGCGAAGTCGGACGACTGGTCGTAGGCATAGGTCAGGGACACCTGCTTGGCGGAGAGGCCCGACGCCGCGAGGTCCGACCGCGCCTGGGCGACGTCGAATTTCTGCGCGGTCAGGGTCGGCGTATAACCGTGCATGCCCTTGGGGATCAAGGTCGCGGCGGGCGCGCCTTCGCCCTGGAAGATCTGGGTCACAAAGGCATCGCGATCGATCGCCTGCGCCAGCGCCTGCCGGAGCTTCACGTTGTCGAGTGGCGGCGAGTTGACCCGGAAGACGATCCAGAAGACGGTGAGGTTCGGCGTCTTGACGAGCCGGCGGCTCAACATCGCGTCGCCGGCGACCGAGGCCGCTTGCGCCGGCTGCACCGCGATCTCGTCCAGCTCTCCGTTCTTGTATTTGGCCAGCGCCACCGCTCCGTCGTTGACGATCACAAAGTCGATCCGGGTCAGGCTTGGTCTGGCCCCCCAGTAGTTGGAGTTGCGCTCGAGCCGGATGTGGTCGTTCTTGACCAGCTCGGTGACCTTGAACGGACCGTTCGTCACCAGGGTCGCCGGATCGGACGCCCATTTGTCGCCCCCCTTCGCGACCATGTCTTTGCGAATCGGCGCCGCGGCCGGAAGGGCGGCCAGCCAGATGAAGGCCGGGTCGGGCCGCGCCAGCTGCACCTGGAATGTGTAGTCGTCGACTGCTTTCAACCCCAGCGTGCCCAGCGCGCCGTCGATCGCAGCCTTGTCGCGCTGCGGGTCCATCAGGGACACCCGCTCTCCATTCAAGACGGCGCCCGCAAACAGGGTCTCGTCCGGTGCGGCCAGGCGCGGATCGATCAGCCGCTGCCATGCATAGACAAAGTCCTGCGCCTTGACCGGGGTGCCGTCCCAGTACCGAGCGTTGGTGCGCAGGTGGAAGACGTAGGCCGTACCCGAGCCGTTGGCCTCGTAGGTCTGGGCGGCCGCCGGCATGACCCCGCTCAGGTCAAGGGCCGGCTTGACCAGCGGTTCGGTGATGGCCCGCAGCACCGCCGTCTCGTCCGGGTACTGCGTCTGGCCTGGGTCCAGCGACGCCGGCTGGTCCTCCAGCATCAGGCGCAGGACCTGGTCCTTGGCCAGCTTGGGCCCGACCGTGACCCCGGTGTCGCACGCCGAGACGGCGACCACGCCCAACAGAAGCAATCCGATGGCGCGAGCCAGCCGTCGGCTTAAGGACACGCACCAATCTTAAACACGGGTGGAGCGCAGGCCGGATTCACTCCGGCCGTCCCCTGCAGATGGCGGCTGCAGGCCGGATTCACTCCGGCCGTCCCCCAGCGTCCTCGAACGCCACCCGACCTTCCTCTGCGACCGGCAACCACGTCGCAATAGGAGGGATAGCCCACGAAAGGGAACCTGGGTTCCCTTCCGTGCCTAGTAAAAAAGGGGCAACCCTGGCGGGCGCCCCCTTGTGCACGTAACCGTGAGATTAACCGAAACCAGGCCGACTTTCCACATCAGACGAAAACAGCGGGA
>Ga0209161_10000400_pt1 | contig 35070 bp, 32 predicted proteins | sample GraSoiAngelo_155_FD_186169 | JGI IMG/M metagenome (GOLD analysis project Ga0209161, IMG submission 186169) | Grasslands soil microbial communities from the Angelo Coastal Reserve, California, USA - 14_1009_13_30cm (SPAdes) (version 2) | ecosystem: Environmental > Terrestrial > Soil > Grasslands... | reverse complement strand
GTCCCCCCCCAACGCCCCGGTGCGCACGGGAACGCCGGTCACCACCGTCGCGCGCCCGAACCGCGCGGCCACACGTTCATGCGGCACCGAAATAATCTGCGCCCATCGGGCCAGGATGCGGTTCGCCACGCCAGGATACAGATTCTGCTCCTGGACCACCAGCGGAATCTTCAAGACTGCCGCGGCCGCCCCGACCGGCGCGGCCGCATAGCCCCCCGTGGCGACGACCACTTGGGGCCGCCATCGCTGCAACAGTGCGAGCGCCTGCGCGGTGCCGGCTGCCGTCAGCATCATCGCCCACGGAAGCGTCCACGACAGCCGTCTCGGCCATGGCCGAGCGGCGACGCGATGGAATGGCCAGCCGGCGCGCGGCACGACCCGCCGCTCCACGCCGGCGCCGCCGACAAACAAGACCTCCGTCTGAGGCTGCAGGGCGACCAGGGCCTCGGCGATGGCCAACCCCGGGTACACGTGGCCCCCGGTACCGCCCCCCGCGATCACGACGCGCACCAAAGATCACCAACTGACGGGAATGGGGGAACGGGGGAACGGGGGAACGCGGAAATTCGCCAAACAACCCACGTCCCATCGATTCGCTTGCCCGTGTGGTCGGCTCAACGCATTCCCATGTTCCCACGTTCCCGCGATCCCGCGCTCCGCCCCGAGCCGGCGAAGCCGGCGTGGGGGCTCCCGCAGTATTGTGAAATGTTCAGCACAATCCCCATTCCCATCATCGCAAAGAGCAGCGATGATCCGCCGAAGCTGACAAACGGCAGCGGGACGCCGGTAATGGGCAGGACGCCGGTGGTCACCCCGATGTTGATGATGGCTTGCAGGACGATCATCAGGGTGATGCCCCCCGCCACCAGGCTGCCGTACCGATCGGGCGCCTCGCGCGCGATGCGCAGGCCCCGCACGGCCAGGATACCAAACAACACCAGCACCGCCACCGTCCCGATCAGACCGAGTTCTTCCCCGAGGATCGCGAAGATGAAGTCCGTGTGGCGCTCGGGGAGGTAAAAGAACTTCTGCCGGCTCTCCCCCAGCCCCAGGCCGAGCACCCCCCCCGATCCCAGTGCCAGCAGGGACTGGATAATGTGAAAGCCCGCGCCCTGAGGGTCGCGCCAGGGATCCAGAAATGCCAGCAGACGTTGCCGCCGGTATTCCTCGCCCAGCGCCGCCACCGTCAGCAGGGGGATGCTGGCCATGCTCAGCCCCAGCAGGTGGACCAGGCGCACGCCCCCGATGAAAAACACCGCGGCGGCAAGCAGCGCGACCAGCAGCGAGGTCCCCATGTCCGGCTGCAGCAGGATCAGACCGGAGATCAGCGTCGTGACGAGCAGTGGCGACGATACTGCGCGGGGGTCACCCAGCCCAGGGCCGCGTTTGGTCAGGACGTGAGCCAGGTACAGCGCCAACGCCAGCTTGGCACCTTCGGCCGGCTGGAACGCGAACGGCCCAGCCAGGACAATCCAGCGCCGGGCCCCCCCGGCCACCCGGCCGATGCCCGGCATCAGCACGAGCGTCAGCGAAAGGATCGCCATGATCAGGAGCCACGGCGTCAGCCGGCGCAGGCGCGCATACTGCGTGCGCTGCATGATCAGCAGCGCCATCATGCCCAAACCTGCCCACGCCACCTGCCGCTTGAAAAAGAATGCACCATCTCCGTAACGGTCTTGGGCCACGATCGCGCTGGCGCTATACACCATCACCACGCCGGTGGCCACCAGCGCAACCACGGCGCAGAACAGCCACGAATCTGGTGCTCGCTTCGGGACGATGTCCATCGCGCTCCAAGGTGTGTCGTTGAGTCCGATGAGTCGCTGCGATGTCTGCGTGAAGGCTCGCTAGCGCCCTGCCGCCCGCTCACCTCCACCGGTCGTCCGGACATCCGTCCGTGCGTAGTAGATGTTGCGTCCCCCCTCAGGAAGTTCCTGCGCTGCCATCTCTGACCACCAGTTGGGCATAGCGGTCACCGCGTTCCCGGTAGTCGCGGAACTGGTCGAAGCTTTCACAGCCGGGGGAGAGCAACACCGCATCCCCGGACCGTGCCATCCGCTTGGCCTCCGCGACGGCCCGCTCCAGCGTTCCCACGGCAGACACCGGTAACCCCGCCAGAGCCTCCTGCAACTGCGGCGCGGTCGCGCCGATGAGCAGCACGCCCTTCACCGGGGACGCCTGCAGCGCTGTGCGCATGGAGGCAAAATCGGCGGCGGTGGCATTGGGACGCGCGCCGCCGGCGATCAGCACGAAGGGCCGGTCCATGCTGGCAATCGCCGCCGCGGCAGCGGTCGGATTGGTGGCCAGGGAATCCTCGTAGTACCGCACCCCGCCGGCGTCGGCCACGAGGCGGAAGCGATATGGCAACCCGCGGAACGCTGACAGCGCCTCCACCATCGCCCCCGCCGACGCGCCGGCCAGAGCGGCGGCCAGGCAGGCGGCGAGCGCGTTTTCAACGGTGTGCGCGCCGGGCAGCTGCACTGCACCGAGCGGGATCACCTGCTGCAGGCGGCCGCGGGTGATTACGATGGCGTTGCCGTCAAGGGCCGCCCCCTCGCTCACTGCGTGGGTGCGGCTGAACAGATACGGATGGGGGCAGTCGCTGGCCATGGCCTGCGTGTACGGGTTGTCGGCATTCAGCACCGCCAGATCGTCCCGGCCCTGGTGCTTAATGATGGTGCGTTTGACCTCGATGTACGCGTTCATCGTGCCGTGATCGTCGAGGTGGTGCGGGACGATATTGGTGATCACGGCAATGCGCGGGCTGTAGGGGAGGTCAATCAGTTGCCGGTTGCTGAGCTCCAGCACCAGCCAGTCCTGCGGGGCCAACTCGTCGGCGTAGTACAACATGGGGACATGCGAGCGGTCGTTCCCGGAGAAGAACGCCCGCAGCCCGCTGCGCACGAGCATTTGATGGATCAGGTACGCCACCGTGAACTTGCCGTTGGTGCCGGTGACGCCCACGATCGGGCACGGGCTGACCTCGAAGAACAGGTGGGTCATCGAGGAGAACCGCGTGCCGCGCTCCTGTAATCGCTGCAGCGGCGCGTTGACCGGATATCTGAACCATGACTGGGGCACGAAGACGACGTCGGCCCGATCGATGCCGTCCAGGTAGCGGTCGGCCCAGCGGATCTGGATGGGGTGGCTGCGGACCCGCCGGGCGGCGGGCTCGCGCTGGTCCGCGGGCAGCCACTGATGGGTGCGGGTGAATTCGGCTGCGAAGTCGTCGGGCCTGTGCACGTCGTGGGCCGTGATGCCGGTCACGCCCCTCCCCACCAGGAAGTCGACAACCGCCGCGCCCTCGGTGCCGGCCAGGCCGACGACGTGGATATTTTTTCCCTTGAGCGCTTGGATCACGCTGTCTACGCCCATGACGCGCAGTGATTTGTGATTCGTGATTCGCGATTCGGTAACAACCCGGATCGGGATACCAAAGTCATACCCTCGCTTCGCATTGTTCTTGACGAATCACTAATCACGAATCACCAATCACGCTCCTCATCAGAATACGAACGTCAACCCCAGCAACGCGGCAAAGATGCCGATGATCCACAGTCGTGTCACCGTCTGCGTCTCCGTCCACCCAGAGAGTTCGAAGTGGTGATGCAGCGGGCTCATCCGGAAAATCCGCCGGCCCCCGGTGGCTTTGAAGTACACCACCTGCAGCAAGACCGAGGCGGCCTCCAGGACAAAGACGAGCCCGATCACGAGGAGCAGCCATTCGGTCTGGGTGACGATCGCCATCCCGGCGAGAGCGGCACCGAGCGCGTTGGACCCGGTGTCGCCCATGAAGACCGCAGCGGGATAGGCGTTGAACCAGACAAATCCCGCGCAGGCGCCCGCCACGGCAGCCGCCAGCGCCGCGACCTCGGGCCACCCCGTCTTCACCGCCACCACCGCATAGGCTCCTGAGGCAATCGCCACGGTGCCGGCCGCGAGGCCATCGAGCCCATCGGTGAGGTTGACCGCGTTGGTGAATCCGACGACATACAGAATGGCCACGACGACATACGCCCAGCCAAGCTGCACCGGGCCGAGACCCGGGAGGATCAGCGCGGTCCCCAACTCCGGCCGCCGCATGACATACACCGCCAGACACGTGGCCAGGATCCCTTGCACCGCCAGCCGTTCTCTCGCCCGCAGACCGAGGTTTCGGCGGTACCGGATGGCCAGAGCGTCGTCCAGAGCTCCCACGGCACCGTACGCGACCATCGCCAGGAGCGGCAGCAACAGGCGCCACCCGGCTTGGGGAGTGGCCAGCACGGCAGCGATCGCGGCCGGGGGGATCAGGAGGAGCCCGCCCATCGTGGGGGTCCCCGCCTTTCCGCGGTGCTGGGTGGGCGCTTCTTCCCGAATCCGCTGAGCAACATGGGAACGCGCGAGTAGCGGGATCCCCCACCGGCAGAACAATAGCGTGAGGACAGCGGCCAGAATCGCGGCGAGGACGATTCGCTCGATCATGTCTGCGCCAGCGCTGCAACGATTCTCTCCATCTGCAGGACGCGCGACCCTTTGATCAACACCACGTCTCCCGCCCGCAGGATGGTGCGGAGCCGGGTGGTGGCCTCTTCGATGGTCGGGACATGCTCGATGCAGCCGGGGGCGACGCCGGCTGCCGCCGCACCCTCGCCGATGACCTCGGCGCCTGGGCCAACAGTCAGCACCAGCGCAATCTTCCGGTGCGCCAGATCACGCCCCACGTCCCTGTGCAGCTGGGGGGAACCGGCACCGAGTTCCCGCATCTCCCCCAACGCGACGACCAGCCGGCGTCCCTGGCCAACGTGCTCGAGGACATCCAGCGCCGCGCGCACCGACGCGGGGCTGGAGTTGTACGTATCATTGATCACCAGCACGGTGCCCAGCTGGACCGGCTGGAGGCGCTTGGCCGGCGGCGTCCATTCGGCCATGGCGGCGACGATGGCGTCGAGATCCATTCCCAACTCGAGCCCCACGGCGGTCGCGGCAAGCGCGTTGGCTACGTTGTGCTGGCCCCAGGCAGGCAGGCGCGCTTCCGCGCGCTTCGGGCCGGCGAGGACACGGAACGCCATGCCCGCGGGTTCGAAACGGATTTGATCCGCCCGCACGTCCGCCGGGCCGGCCAGCCCGTACGTCACCACGCGTCCCCGGCACAGACGCGCCAGTCCACCGACCAGTTCATCATCGCGATTCAGGATGGCCGCGCCGTCATCCGGGAGACCGGCCACCAGCTCGCCCTTGGCCCGCGCGACATTCTCCCGGCTGCCCAGGTACTCGAGGTGCACGTCGCTGATGCAGGTCACGACGCCGACCGAGGGGGCGGCCATCGCGACCAGCTCCGTAATTTGGCCCAAGCCCCGCATCGCCATCTCGATCACCGCGACCTGGTGCTGCGGCCCCAGGCCCAGCAGCGTCAGCGGCACGCCGATTTCCGCGTTCCAGACTTCTGCCGTGGAGGCGACGGTGAATGCCCGGGCCAGCACTGCCGCGCACAACTTCGTGGTCGTCGTCTTGCCGACGCTCCCCGTGACTCCGACGACCGTGACCGTGAGCGTACGGCGGTAGGCACGCGCGATCTGGCCCAGCGCGCGCAACGGGTCATCCACGCGGATCACCACCGCACCGGACGGGAGACCGTTGGTTGGCCGCGTGGTCAGGGCGGCCGCAGCGCCTCGCTGGAACGCGTCGGCAATGAAATCGTGGCCATCGGCCCGCGGTCCGCGCAGAGGGACGAAGAGGTCGCCGGCTTGCAGGGTGCGGGTGTCGGTGCTGATGCCGGAAATGACGGGCTTCGGGTCTCTGGCTCCGGGCCTCGTCACAACGAGGCCTCCGGTCGCATTCACGATGTCATTGAGGGTAAACTTCATCGGCGTTCTTCTCTCGGTGCCTGTAAGTTCCGCAATGCCTCCCGCGCCACCACGCGATCATCGAACGGATGCTTCACACCATGGATTTCCTGATACGGTTCATGCCCTTTGCCCGCGATCAAGACGACATCGCCCGGCCGCGCGAGTTCTATGGCCCGTGAGATGGCCTTCCTGCGGTCGGGTTCCACCTCAATCTGTGCCTTGGATGGCTGGTTTCGGATCCCGGATCCCGGATCCCGGATCCCGGTCAGGATCTCCTCAATGATCGCCGTGGGCTCTTCACTGCGTGGGTTATCCGAGGTGACAATGGCGACGTCGGCGAGTTGGGCCGCGATCCTCCCCATCACCGGCCGCTTCGTGCGGTCCCGGTCCCCCCCACAGCCGAAGACGACCAGCGTCCGGCCGCTGGCGAACGAACGCGCCGCCTGGAGCACATTCTCCAATCCGTCCGGCGTGTGCGCGTAGTCCACGATTACGGCAAAAGATTGTCCTTCGTCCACGGCCTCAAACCGCCCCGGCACCCCGGCAAATCCTTCCAGGGCCTGTCCGATCACATCGAGGGCAATCTGCTGGGCATCCGCGGCGGCGATGGCGGCCAGGGCGTTGTAGACGTTGAACCGGCCGTGCAGCCGCAGCCGTACCGGGAGCCGTCCGCGGGGCGTGACCGCCATAAACTCACTTCCGCCGAGGTGCAGGCGCACGCGTTCGGCGCGCACATCGGCGCGGCTGGTGAGTCCGTAGGTGACGACCGGCGCGCGGCTAGATGCGGCCATGGCGGAGGCGCTGGGATCGTCGACGTTGATCGTGGCGTTCCCATCCGCATCCACCATCTCGAAGAGCGTGCGCTTGGCCGCGCGGTAGGCGTCCAGCGTCTTGTGGAAATCCAGATGGTCCTGGGTCAGATTGGTAAACACGGCCGCGCGGAACCGGCACCCGTCCACGCGGTGCAGGGCGAGAGCGTGTGAGGCGACCTCCATCATGACGCAGTCAAGATGCTGGTCTGCCATCTGACGCAGGATACGCTGGAGGTCCGGCGCCTCGGGCGTGGTGCGATCGAGCGGGGTCGTGCGCGCACCGACCTTCACCCCAAGGGTGCCGACCACCCCCGTGCGCCGTCCGGCCCGGGCCAGCACCGCATCGAGGAGATACGCGGTCGTGCCTTTCCCGTTTGTCCCGGTGATGCCGATGAGCGAGAACGCGCGGGACGGCTCGCCGAAGAAGGCGCAGCTGAGGGAGGCCAGGGCGATGCGGGAGTCGGCGACCACGACCTGTGTCACACCTGGGGGCACCTCCGTCGGTCGCTGCACAACCACCGCCGCGGCGCCACGGGCGATCGCCTCCGACACGAACGCATGCCCGTCGTGCTGCAGGCCTGGAATGGCCACGAAAAGCCCGCCGGACCGGACCGCTTTGGAATGGTAGGCGATATCAGCGATCGGGGTCGCCGTTGAGCCGACGACCCGTGTCGTTGGAAGACCGCGCAGCAACTCGCCGAGGGTCATCATCGTGGGTCTCAACGTCATTATACAGAGAGGCACTCACCCCTCACCCTGCACCCTCTCCCGTGGGGAGAGGGGAAAGAGGATTAGGCCGCCTAACGGCAGCCTCCCACCATTATCGCGTGCCTGCGGCCGCCGGGAGGCGCGGTGCGCTGCCTGATGGCGTCGACGACGGAACCAGGGGGGGCACGCGCAGGTACCACAACACCTGCGACGCGAGTTGCCGGAACACCGGGGCCGCCACCTCGCCGCCGGAGTACGCTCCGCGCGGTTCGTCCAGCGCGACGAGCACCGCCAGGCGAGGATTGGGAATGGGGACGATCCCCAGAAAGGACGCCACATAGCGGTCGGGGTCATACCCTCCCCGGCGGGCGGGCTTTTGCGCCGTAGCCGTCTTGCCGGCGACCGTGTAGCCGTCGATGCGCGCCTGAGTGCCGGTGCCGCTCGTGGTCGTCCCCACCATCATCTGCAGCACCGCGGCGGCGGTTTCGGGTCTGATCACACGGCCCACCACCTGGCGCCCGACCGCCTCGGTCAGCCGGCCCTGGTGGTCGCGCACGGCGCGCACGATGTAAGGGCGGAGCATCGTGCCGTCGTTCACGAGGGCCGTGGCCGCGGTCAGCATCTGGATGGCTGTCGTGGATACGCCCTGGCCGAACGAGATCGTCTGCAGGCCAGGCCCCCGCCACGCGGACGGTGGAGGCACGATTCCGGCCGACTCGCCCGGCAGATCGATCCCGATCGGCTGGCCGAACCCGAAGGCGCGAATATAATGGAAGAACTGCGCTTTGCCCAGCCTCGTGCCGACCTGCGCCGCGCCGATATTGCAGGAGTTCTTTACAATCTCGCCCATCGTCTGCCACCCGTGCCGTCTCCCGCCGGCATCGCGCAGCACCGTTCCTCCCGGTGCCGGCAGCGATCCACCGCAGAAGAAGTGCTCGGTTGGGGGCACGACGCCGGAATCCAACGCCGCGGCCATCAAGAAGATCTTGAACGTGGAACCGGGCTCCTGCGCCTCAGCCACCGGCCGGTTGATCCAGCGCCGGGCGTCCAGATCTGGGCCGGCGTTGGGGTTGAAGGAGGGGACGGTCGCCATCGCCAGGATCTCGCCGGTGATCGGATCCATGACCACCGCCCACCCGCCCTTCGCGACGGTGCGCTCGACGGCAGCGCTCAGCTCGCGCTCGGCGATGTGCTGAATCACCTGATCGATCGTCAGCTGGATGTCTTGCCCATCCTGTGGCGTGCCCAGCACCTGCTGGGTCTCCACCATCACACGGCCCAACCCGTCGCGCGCCGCGATGGCGCGCCCGATGGTGCCATGCAGGACATGCTCGTAAGAGAGCTCCACCCCGGTAAGCCCTTGATTGTCGATTCCCGCAAACCCGATCACCTGGGCGGCAAGGGGGCCGTTCGGATAGGCGCGCTTGTCCTCGGTGAGAAACCCGATCTGGTCTGCCATCCCCAGGGCGCGCACGCGGGCAACCATCTGCGGGCTCACTTTGCGGGCCAGCCAGGCGAAGTGCCGGCCCGTGGCCAGCCGACGTCTCACCTCATCCACACGCTGGCGCAGCAGCGGGGCCACGCGCGCCGCGAACGCCTGGCGATCGGCAATCGCGCTGGGCACGGCGTAGATCGATGTGGCCTCAACGTTGATCGCCAGGGGGCGGCCACGCCGATCAAGGATCAGGCCGCGGTGAGGTTCGATCGCGATCACTTCCATCTGCTGGCGCTGGGCCAAGTGTTGCAAGCGCCCGCCCTGGATCACCTGCACCTGGGCCAGCCGCAGCGCGAGCACGGACAGTGCCACACAGACCACGCCTGTCATGACCATCGTGCGGCGGCGAATCACGGTCCGGTGCTCAGTCAGAAGGTCGGCGCGCGTCTGGAACCATCCCGGGACAGGACGGCTCGGCCGTCTGCGGAACAATCGACCAGCGCGACGGGGGTTAGAGCGCCGGCGTGTCCCGCGCGACGGGAGGCGCACCCGTGCTCACTGCGAGGGTTCGCCCGCGGCCGCCTCGCTGCGAATGAACCAGGCGGCGAGGCGATCCCAGGCCGATAGAGAGGGACCGGCGATCGCGCGGGTGGGGGTGGTGATCGGCAGTGCCGCCACCTGCTGCGGCCGCGGGGTCAGCATCCCCAGGTCCGCCCGGGCGATGCGTTCGATCCGGTCCGGCGCACGCAGCGCTGAGGCGGTGGCGACCAGCCGGGCATGTTCGGCCTCGAGCTCCTCGACCTGCTGTCGCAAGCCCAGGATGACGTATCCGGTGCGCGCGGCCGCAGTGCGCTGGGAGACGAGCGTGACGGCGGGAAGCACGGCGATGACCGCCACCGCCACAATCGTGGGGAGGGGACGGCGACGGGTCCGCCGCCGGGCCGGCTCTCGCTCAGCCGAGGGGCGGTCCGGCAACAGCACCGGATAGGTTCGTGATCGAGGTGCCAGTGCAAACATCCGCTACTCCCATGTCAGAGTTGGAGAGTTGGAGAGTTGAAAAGTTGGAGAGACGATGCTGTTATTCAACTCTCCAACTTTCCAACTCTCCAACTTGCCGTTTCGTGCTGGGGCAGGGCGCCGGGCATCGGTTGCCGGAGGTGCTCGTGAGGTGTATAGGGGAAGGTTCGGGGTGTGTGTGAAGGTGCGAAGACCGACCCCGAACGCCCCAGCCCCAACTCTCTATTCAGTTGAATCGTCTGGCATCCGTTCCGCCACGCGCAGCTTTGCGCTGCGCGCGCGGGGATTGCGCGCGATTTCTGCAGGGGTCGGCGTGATCGGCTTTTTGGTCAAGACGCGCAACCATCGCGTTTCCCCATTCGTGCAGGCGGAGGACCCGGGAGATCGGGTGCACCCACGGGAGAGGCGCAGGAGGGTGTGTTTGACGGTTCGATCTTCCAGGGAGTGGAAGGTAATGGCGCAGAGTCGACCCGCCTCCCGGAGTACCTCCGCCGCAGCTGGTATGGCGTTTTCAAGGTTCGACAGTTCGTCGTTCACCGCGATGCGTAGTGCCTGAAACGTCCTGGTGGCCGCATCAATCGTCCGCGGCCACGCCCGCCGTGGGATAGCCCGGCGGACCACCTCGGCCAGGTCCTCCGTGGTCAGGAGGGGCCGCGCCCGAACGATTGCGCGGGCGATCCGCCGTGACCACCGCTCCTCGCCGTATCGCCAGATCAGGTCGGCGAGCTCTCGCTCCGGGAGCTCATTCACCAGATCCGCCGCCCTGAGCGGCTGCCGCCCGTCCATCCGCATGTCCAGCGGTCCTGCCGCCGCGAACGAGAACCCCCGCCCTGGATCCGCGAACTGCATCATCGAGGCACCGAGATCGAACAGCACCCCGTCGACCCGGTCGAGACCCAGCGACTGGAGAACCACTTTGAGTGCCGCGAAGTTCTCGCGGATGAGCGTGACGGCCCCGCCGAACCGCTCCAGCCGCCGGGACGCCTGCTCCAGCGCCTGCTCGTCCCGATCGATCCCGATCAGCCGCCCACCTGGAACGATGCTGTCAAGGATCGCCTCGGCGTGTCCCCCTCCGCCCAGGGTGGCGTCGACATACACCCCGCCGGGCCGGGGTTGTAGCCACGTGAGCGTTTCCATCAAGAGAACCGGTACGTGCTCGATCGTCCCACCGGTTCATGCCATCACAGGCTCAGGTCTTTCAACTCAGACGCGATCGAGGTCGCCTCGGCCTGGACCCGCGCCAGGTATCGCTGCCAGTTCACCAGACTCCAAATCTCCAGGCGACTGCCCACCCCGACGACCACCGACTCGCGCTCGATCTTGGCGTACTCGCGCAGGTGCGATGGAATCGTCATCCGCCCCTGCCGGTCGAGCGCTACATCTTCCGCACTGGCCAGCACGAAGCGCACGAAGTCGCGCCGGCTGACTGACAACCCTCGCAGCTTCTTCTCGTTCCTCGCCCACTCCGCTGGCGAGTACACCGCCACGCACTCATCGAGCCCCCGCGTGACAACCACCCTGCTGCCGAGGGCGGCGCGGAATGTCTGGGGCAGGACGAGCCGCCCCTTGTCGTCCAGGGAGTAACGATGTTCGCCTCTGAACAAGCTCCCCACCATTCCCCACTTCGTTCCACCGTTATTCCACTCGTACCCTCTAACTCCTTCCATCAGACCCGCGTTTCCTGGGGAAATTGAAGAAATCTCGTCGAGGAGCAAAAACCCCTACATCGGGGGTCGGCGGGAAGACAAACTACCAGATGTGGGGGTCGCGGCTAACGCGAGAACCAGCGATGCAGTCGCGACTGTTCAAATTCCACCTTCTGCCGGTACGCGTCCGCGCTGGGTGGCGTGACCTGCACGGCAGGCGCGGGCGTGGCGAAGAAGTCGCCCTGCACCATCGACGCCTGCTCGTTGCCCGTCTCGATGAAGCAGTACCCGTGCCCGCGATATGGCGCGGGCTGTGGGCGGTGAATCAGCTCACTCGCAATCTGCGCGGCGACGACTCTGGCCTGTTCCTCGGCAAAGACGCCGGCTTTGGGCAGCGGCATGCCGTTGGCCAGCGGGATCTCCACCACATCGCCGATCGCGAAGATGCCATCGGCGGACGCACGCAGCGTCCCGGGATCCACGGCAATCCACTCCCCGCGCATCGCCAGTCCACTCTCACGCGCCACCGCCGGCGGGCGATGCGGTGGCACCCCGATGAGGAGATCGGCCGGGATCGTTGCCCCGTCAGACACCAGCGTGTGCCCGTCCACCTTGACGACTTTGCGGTTCGGTGTAAATCGAATGTCCTTGCCGGCCAGTTGCCCCTCGACCTGCGCACAGCCGGCGGTCCCGACGACCGGCAGCGACATCGGCTGCGGCGTGGACGCCTGGATCTCGATGCTGTCTCGAAGGCCCCGCTTGCGGAAGAGATCGTCCAACATCATCGCCGCTTCAAACGGGGCGGGCGGGCACTTGTACGGGCCGCCCAGCACAGCGACGAGCAGGCGTCCCTCGCGGAACGTCCGGACGCGCGCCGCCAAGCGCTCGACGTCGTCGGGATCGTAGAGGTTGAAGGCAGGAGGGCCGAAACCGGCAACCAGGTCCGGCCTCGCCTCCGCGCCAAGCGCCACGATGAGATAGTCGAACGGGATGGATCCGGCCTCGGTCCGCACCGCGCGAGTGCGGACATCGATCGCCGTCACCGCGGCGCGGTGCACCTGGATGCCTCTGGCCGCCAGCGCCTGAAGCGAGCGCGTCCCTTCCTGACGGGTCCCCCGGCCCACCAGGACCCACAATTTGCGCAGCCCCATCATGAAGGTCCCGCCCCGGTCCACCAGAGTGACCTGATGCTCGGATGGCAGCGCCTGCTGCAGCTCGAGCGCCGCCGTGATGCCGCCGAACCCGCCGCCCAGAATGACGATCTTCTTACCGGCCATGGATCACCTCGAGTCCCGGGAACGCGGGATCGCGGGAACACGGGAACGCGTAACTGTCTCGATCACCGTGAATGCCGCGTTCGCCCGTTCCCGCGCTCCCCTGTTCCCGTCAGTTAGTGGAAATCGATCTCTTGTCCAACCCCTCTCTCCCGAGCACGCGTATACACGTAGTGCGCCGTGGCCACATCCTCAACGGCCATGCCCAGGGATTTGAAGAGGGTGATGTCACGCGCGCTCGTCCGCCCGGCCATGGTCCCGGCCAGCACCTCCCCGATCTCTCCCACGATGTGCGCCCGTCCAATCGCGCCCTCCTGGATCGGCAGCAGCAGATCGCCGGATTCGAGGAACGCGCCGGCGCGCGAGTCCACGTACACGCGCGCCCGGCGGACCGCCTCCGTGTCGAGTTCGCGCCAGTCCGGGCGCGGGGCGCCCACCGCATTGATATGCGCGCCTTCGGCGAGCCACGCCCCTCGCAAGACCGGCGCCGACGCCGACGTCGCCGTCACAATGACCTCCGCCCCGCGGACGGCCTCCTCGGCTGACGCGCACGCCGTCATGGGCGCGCTGGCGTGGGGCTGCATGTCTGTGAGGAACCGCTGGACGCGGCTCGGCGTGCGGGACCACACCCGCACCTGCCGCAGCGGCCGCGCCGCCCGCATGGCCTCCAGGTGGCTGCGGGCCTGGACTCCCGCCCCGAGCACCGCCAGGATCCCTGCGTCCTTCCGGGCCAGCGCTCGCGTCGCCGCCGCCGACGTGGCGGCGGTGCGCATCTCGGTGATCAGCCGGCCATCCATCATGGACAGCAATTCCCCTGTGGCACTGTCCCACAAGAGCACCACCGCCAGGTGCGTGGGCAGATCGCGCGCCGCATTGCGCGGGTAGAAGGTCACGGCCTTCGCACCCATCGTCTCCGGGATCCTCGGCCCCGGGCCGGGACGGCCGGCGCGCAGATGGGCCGGCATGAGCCCGAGGTAGCCGGCATGAGGCTCCACCACCATGGCCAGCCGCACGGGCTGGGCCACCCCGCCGGTGGAATAGGCACGCAACGCCTCCTCCATCAGGGGGATCAGCGCCTCCATCGAGAGCAACGCCCGCACATCTGTCTCGCGCAGCAGCAGCATGACAGGCCGGACCCGGGCTACTCTTTCAGGGCGCCGGTGAGGCCGGCGACGTAGTGTTCCACGAAGAACGAATAAATGAGTGCCACCGGGACCGACCCCAGCAGGGCCCCGGCCATCAGCGGCCCCCATTGGAAGACGTCGCCGGTGATGAGCTCGGTGGCCAATCCGACGGGAATCGTCTTCGATCCCGTGGAGGACAGGAAGACGAGCGCGTAGAGGTACTCGTTCCAGGACAACGTGAAGGAGAAGATCAACGCCGACAGGATCCCCGGCAGCGCCAGCGGCAGCAGGATGTGACGGAGCACCTGAACCCGCGTAGCGCCGTCGATGCGCGCGCAATCTTCGAGCTCGACCGGAATCGACTTGAAATAGCCCATCAGCAGCCAGGTGGCAAACGGAATAAGAAACGTCGGGTAAGTGAGAATCAGCGCGGCCGGGCGATCCCACAACCCGAGCTCGTTGATGATGCGCGCCAGCGGGATGAAGAGGATGACCGGCGGCACCAGGTAGCTCAGGAAGATCGCCACCCCGATCACCCCCGAGCCGCGAAAGCGCAGGCGCTGCACCGCATAGGCCGCGAACACGGCGCACGACAGCGCGAGTACGGTGGCCCCCAGGGCGATGAGCATCGTGTTCTGCAGCCAGGGAGCGAAGTGGGTGGCGAACAGCAGCTTCTGGAAATGCTGCAGCGTGGGATGCGACGTCCACAACTGGTTCAACGACAAATTGTACAGCTCTTTGTTCGGCCGCACCGCGGTCACCAGCATCCAGTAGAAGGGAAAGAGCAGCAGCACCAGAAACGCCCACAGCGGCAGGTAGAAGGTCAGCGTAGAGGTCAGAGCCGACCGGCGCATCATTCCCTCCGCAGGTAGTGGAAGCTCACCATCACAGCCCCGACCAGCACCGGCAGCACGAACGCGGAGATCGCCGCCCCTTCCCCGATGAATCCGCCCTGGATCGCGCGCTGATACGCCAGCGTGCCGAACAGATGCGTGGCATTGGCCGGCCCCCCGTGGGTGATGATCCAGATCAGCTGGAAGTCGCCCACCGTCATGATGGTGGAGAAGACGGTCACCACGACGGTCAGCGGCAACAGTACCGGCCAGGTGACGAACCAGAATTTCTGCCAGGGGCCGGCGCCGTCAATCGCCGCGGCTTCGTACAGGGTGGGGCTGACGGTTTGCAGCCCTGCCAGCAGGCCGATGGCAAAGAAGGGGATCCCGCGCCAGATGTTGGCAGCGATGAGCGACGCCCGCGCGAGGTTCGGATCCCCAAGATAGTTGATAAACCCATGCAGCAGCCCGATCCGCCGGAGGGCCCAGGTGATGATGCTGAACGTCGGATCGTAGATCCAGTAGAACACCAGCGCCGAGAGGGACGTCGGCACGATCCATGGCAGCAGCATGATCGCGCGCACGATGCGCTTGCCGCGGAATTCGCGGTTGACCAGCAGCGCGAGGAGGAAACCCAGCACCAGTTTGCAGACGACCGCCGCCGCGGCGTAGAGTGTGGTATTCAGCACCACCACGCGGAAGACGGAGTCGCCGAGCAGGTAGCGGAAGTTCCCCAGGCCGACAAACCGGCCGGCCTGCCCGATCGTCGCGTTGGTGAAGCTGAGCCACACCCCCAACCCGAAGGGGTAGGCGAGGAAGATGGCCAGGATGAGCAGCGCCGGGGTTACCATCATCACCCCCAGCGCGTGATGATTCTCCAGGACGCGGCCGACGAGACCGGCGGGCCGGACGACACGGGCAGCGGTCGTGACCTGAACGCTTGGCATTAGCCCCTCGTGAGCTTGACCCCCTCACCCTTGGTCCCTCTCCCTCCAGGGAGAGGGGAATGAGGATGGGCCCTGCCGGGCCCTCGCTTATGCCTCGTAGATGCGCTTCAAGCGCGCTTCAGCTGCCAGGATCGCGTCGCGCACGCTGCGCCGGCCGGTGAGCGCATCGGCCACCATGTCCACGATGACAAATTCCGACAATGCCCGCGCAGATTTCGGCCCGGGCGTCCCCTGATAGGAATGCGGAAGCATCCGCGCCACGGCATCGCGGAAGGGCACGGCCTTCGGGTCAGAGCGCCACACCGCCAGATTGGTGAACGCACGCAGGGGGTGGCTGACGTACCCCAGCATCGCGTTGATCCATCGCGGATACTGCGGATCCTCCATCATGAAACGCAAGAACTCCTTGGCGGCATTCGGGTACCTGGTGTACTTAAAGATGTACGCCTGACTGAACGAATGGAGCTCGGTCGGCCGCCCCGCCGGTCCCTGCGGGTAGACGGCATGGTTCATATCGGCGGCGACCTCGGGAAAATCGTTCTTCGCCGCAAAGTAGATGCTGATCCCGTTGTTGGTCAGCGCGACCTCCCCGGCGAGGAACGCTCGGTTGTTGTTGGGATCGAGCCATCCCGCCACGCCGGGAATCATCGTCTCGAAGAGCTGCCGTCCATACTCCAGGGCATTGACCGTCTCGGGCGCATTGAGCGTGATCGTCGTGTTGTCCGGCCCCACGGCATGAGCGCCAAACGTCCACAGCAGCCAGTGACACCACGAGTTGGCATCGCCCACGGCCTTTCCCAGTGCAAACCCCGTGGGATGCCCCCGGGATTTGAGGGACCGGCAAAGGCGTAGAAACTCATCCGTCGTCTTCGGAAACTTGGCCGGATCAGGGTCGAATCCGGCCTCTTTGACCCACGACATCCTGTAGTTGAGGCAGGATCCTGGCGCGCCGATAGGAACCGCAATCCATTCTCCCATTTGCGCGCTGTGCCCATACTGGGGCGCCACCGGAAACCATCCGCCGTACTTGCGGCCCAGATAGTCGGCGAGGTCGGTGACCGGCACGAGTTTGTCGGGCCACAGGTGCGGTTCATCGAAAAAGCCCAAGACGATGTCCGGCCCGGCCCCAACGTTGGCGGCCGCCGCCGCTTTCGGCTGAACATCGGGCCAGGCCTCGTACTCGAGGCGGACCGGCACGCCCGTGCGCCGCGTAAAGTCCTGCGCCATTCGCTCGTACGTGGGCTGGTCCGTGCTCACAAACTGCGACCAGCGCAGAATCCGGAGCGAGGCTCCCGGCTCCACGGGAAACGACAGTTGCAACTGTGGATTGTATGATCCCGGCGGCAACTGCGCCAGGGCCTGCTTGAGCCATCCACCGACCCCCGAGAGCGCCAGCCCGGTCGCCCCCGCGACGCCAGCCTGCAAGAACCGCCGCCGCGTCAGCCCGCCAGCGGGTCTCTCCCGGTCCTGTGGTTGCATCCGGTTGCCTCCCTTCGCGCGCCCGTTTCACGCGCGGCACAGTCTGTGGGTGTTGTCGGTATTCGCTCCTTCATCCGCAGGCACCCTGCTCGATCAAGTTATCTCCGACCTGGACCGGGTGGGGCCCATGCCGTAGCTGCTCCACCGCCCTCACCCCTAGTCAGCCCCGTGGACCCGTAGGAATTCTGTCACCGCATCGGCTAGCACCGCCCAGTCCCGGTCCAGCGTGGCCACATGACCGGAGCGCTGCAACCACAGCATGGTGGCAGGCACTCCAGCAGCCAGGCGTAGGATTTCATCTGCGCTATCGCGGGGGATGATCCAATCGCGGCGTCCCTGCACCACCAGCAGCGGCACCCGCACCTCTGGGAGTACCCGCCGGGTCTCCGCCAGGAGCAGCTCCAGCTGACCCGCGGCCGCGAGTGGGATTCGCGAGTACGGAGACCAGTACGGGCGGACGTCTGCGTCCCGGGGCACCAGGCGAACCAGCACCGGGACCACTGGCATCACCTTCGACGCCACCCGGGTCGCCGACGCCAGCAGCGGCCGGATCCGGACTGGCGCCGAGATTGTCACGACGGCGGCCGGGGGATCTGCGGCAGCGAGGTAGAGGGCCAGGGCGCCTCCCATCGATAACCCGACGAGAGCAACCCGGCGGCATCGTCGCCGGAGGTCTTGATACGCCTCACGCGCCGAGGCCACCCACTCCTGCCAGGTCACGCGGGCGAGATCATCAGGGGACGTTCCGTGCCCGGCCAGCCGCGCGATTGAAGTCTCCCAGCCCGCCCTGGCCAGTGCATCGGCCAGCGGAGTCATCTCCAGTGGAGAGCCTGAGAATCCGTGCAGCAGCAAGACACCAGAACGCCCCGTCGTGCCCATCGCAGTCGTTTTCGGCGGGACGCAGGAGGTTCCCGCCGCCGTCCACGGTCACATTCTTTGTTCTCGTTCCGTCATAGTAGTGATAAGCGAAATCCAGCCGGTGTGACAAGGAGGGACTGGAACGATGAAACCACACGTCAGCGGCATCACGCTCGGGGTCAAAGACGTGAACCGGGCGAAGCAATTTTACAACAAGGGTCTTGGTTGGCCGATCCAGCAGGACTACCAGGGCCAGTGGGTTTCCTTCAGCCTGAACAATGGCTCGTCCACGCTGGGGCTCCGTCCCTGGGATGTGGTTGCCGGCGACGCCGGCCTAGCTCCGGACGGCAGCGGCTTTCGCGGCATCACCTTCTCCTACGACGTCCGCTCCAAAGACCGCGTCGATGCCGTGTTGGCCGAAGCCAAGCGCGCCGGCGGCACGATTGCCAAGCCAGCGCAAGATGCAGCGTGGGGCGGATATTTCGGCTACTTCACGGATCCAGACGGCTATCTCTGGAAAGTCGGATGGGCGCCAGCCACCACGGAGCAGCCGTCTGCCGCTGAATAACCTGGCTCGGCCTCAGCCTTCGCTCTGGCCTTTCGGCTTCCGCGGCGCGTCGAGGAACACCACCTGGTCGGCCACCACCTCGGTCGTGGTCCGGCGAGCGCCGTCTTGTCCTTCGAAATTGCTGATTCGCAGCCGGCCCGTTACCCCAACCAGACGCCCTTTGGTCAGGTGCTCGGCAACGGTCGACGCCAGCTGTCGCCAGGCGACCACATTGATGAAGTCAGCTTCTCGATCCCCGTCGGCGCCGGCAGATCCGCGGGGGACGGCCAGGACAAACCAGGTCCGGGGAACCCCCTCACCCGTCGTCCGCATCTCAGGATCTCGAGCCAGGCGACCGACCAGTATGATCTGATTGATCCCCCGACCACTGGCGCGGCTGTCGAGTTTAGCGGCGCGTTCCTCTGTCGCGTCCTGTGCCTGTGGCATTGTGACCCGCTCCTTTCGCGTGAACTGGCGGCACCACCGTAGCGGACTGAGGGCCCGCGGGCAATAGCTCAACTGAGTCATTGGCAGCAGGGAGACGGGCTGCGCAGGCAGAAAACAAGCCCTACTTCGTCTTGTGGCGACAGTTGGATCGGGGGGACGTGATGGAGGGGTCGCCAATCACTGGAGACGAGCGATTCTCGTTCGCCCGGTTTGCCGGCCACCCATTCTTCAAGCAGGTCAACGCCTGGCTGGTCTCGCACTCCCAGATCCACGCGGATTCCGCCGTGGTTGATCTCGCCTGCGGGCCCGGGGCCGTCACGGAACTCATTCTGGGCGAGTTGGACGAGACGCTCCCGGGGGCGTGCGTCTATGCGGTGGATCCGTCGCTTTCTGCCCTCGAACTGGCCCGCCAGCGCATCCGGTCGCGTATCGTCCATTTCGTGCAGGGCACGGCCGAGCGCCTGGCCACGCTCGTCCCCCAGGTGGACCGCGTCGTGTTTGCCAATGCCGTGCATCTGATTGCGGACAAGGCGACCGTTTTCGACCAGATCTTCCGGTCCCTCCGCCCCGGCGGCGTCCTGGCCTTTAACACCACCTTCTTCCACGGCGCCTATCCGGAGGGGACCCAGCGGTTCTACAAACTCTGGGTGCTCCGCGCGATGCGGTGGCTGGTCACGCAGGGCCACTCGGTCACGCGGGGCGCCAAAGCCACCGCGATGCAATGGCTGACGGTGGAGCAATATCGAGACGCTCTCCGGTCGGTGGGATTTGCCGATCCGGTGATCGTCATGCACGAGAAGCCCCTCAGCGCAGAGAGTCTGCAGGACATCGGATCGTTCTCGCTATTTATTGAAGGAGCCCTGCCGGGCGTCCCGCTGGAAATCGGGGCGGAGGCGCTGCGGCGGGGCGTGGAAGAGGCGTTCGAGGAACTAAAGCTCACCAACGTCCCCCGCAACTGGCTCCAGGTCGTTGTCCAGCGCCCCCTAAACCCTACAGCCGGGTAGCCAGCTAACCGAACAGGCGCACCTTCCCCAGCAGCGCTCGCAGGGTCGTCATCTTTCCGATGTGGTAGCCGCGGTGATACGTGGCGAAGACCAGCATCTCTCCAATGGTGGCGAAGTTGCGAGATTCCACCTGCTGAGCGAAGTCGGCAGACTGGGCCAAGCGTTCCAGTTCCCGCTGGGCCGCCTCGAAAACGGGCCTCACGTCGCTCAGCGGAGGGTAGTCTGCTGCGCCGCCGCTGCCCGTCCTGAAGAATCCTTTAAACGAATCGGGCGCAGGCGACGTCCCGCCGGCCAGCCGGAAGAACCCGCCGTCCGACAGCGCCAGGTGGCCAAGCTGCCAAATCATCGGGCTCAAGTTGTTGGGCAGCTGCCCGGCCTCAGCTTCGGAGACATCCTCCACGCACCGGAGCACGCGGGTGAACGAGGCGGTCAACCCAAAGCGGATCACATCCCGGCTCTCCACGCTCATCATTCCTCCTGTCAGGGGATCGGGTGCTACCCTCTTTTCAAAGGGGTCTGACCCCTTTGAAAAGAGAGCCCTCTAAAAAGGAAAGAGGAGAAGTGAAAAATCCACCTCTCCTCTTTCGATTTACTCCCGGCAGCGACCTACTCTCCCACACCGTTACCAGTGCAGTACCATCGGCCCTGGAGGGCTTAACTACCGTGTTCGGAATGGGAACGGGTGTGGCCCCTCCGGCATCGCCACCAGGAATTCTTATGATGTCGAAGGTCAAGGTTGGCTTCGGCACAAACCCCTAGGGCCTCGGCCGTCGACCTTGACCTTGGGTCCTTCGACATCACATTTTTACCCGCAGGCTCTATACAGCTACCCCTAAAGCAGTGATCAAGCCCTCGCCCGATTAGTACCGGTCAGCTCAACGCCTTGCGGCGCTTACACCCCCGGCCTATCAACCAGGTAGTCTACCTGGGGGCTTACCCGGTTAACCCGGTGGGTGGCCTCATCTTGGGGTGGGTTTCGCGCTTAGATGCTTTCAGCGCTTATCCCGTCCGGACATAGGTACCCGGCACTTGCCCTTGGCAGGACAACCGGTACACCAGAGGTCCGTCCACTCCGGTCCTCTCGTACTAGGAGCAGATCCCCTCAAGCCACCTACGCCCGCAGTGGATAGGGACCGAACTGTCTCACGACGTTCTGAACCCAGCTCACGTACCGCTTTAATGGGCGAACAGCCCAACCCTTGGGACCTACTGCAGCCCCAGGATGCGATGAGCCGACATCGAGGTGCCAAACCTCCCCGTCTATGTGGACTATTGGGGGAGATTAGCCTGTTATCCCCAGAGTAGCTTTTATCCGTTAAGCCACGGCGCTTCCACTTGCCACCGTAGGATCACTAGGCCCGCGTTTCCGCCCTGATCGGCTTGTGAGCCTCACAGTCAAGCTCCCTTATGCCCTTGCACTCGCCGCACGGTTTCCAACCGTGCTGAGGGAACCTTTGGGCGCCTCCGTTACCATTTGGGAGGCGACCGCCCCAGTCAAACTGCCCACCTGCCACTGTCCCGAGAACCGGTCAGGTCCCCGGTTAGGACTTAATCTTGCCAAGGGTGGTATTCCAAGGTTGGCTCCACCGAGGCCAGAGCCCCGGCTTCTCAGCCTCCCACCTATCCTCTGCATGGTGAGACCAAATCCAATGGCAAGCTACAGTAAAGCTTCATGGGGTCTTTCCGTCCAGCTGCGGGTAACCCGTGTCTTCACGGGTCGCACAACTTCGCCGAGTCTCTCGTCGAGACAGCGCTCAGCTCGTTACGCCATTCGTGCAGGTCGGAACTTACCCGACAAGGAACTTCGCTACCTTAGGACTGTTATAGTTACAGCCGCCGTTCACCGGGGCTTCAGTTCGGAGCCTCGCCTTGCGGCTAACCCCTCCCTTTAACCTTCCGGCACTGGGCAGGCGTCAGCCCCTATACGTCGCCTTGCGGCTTAGCAGAGACCTGTGTTTTTGTTAAACAGTCGGCTGAGCCTATTATCTGCGACCTCTTCGGGCTTCCGCTGTACGCAGTCACCCTACGGAGGCACCCCTTCTCCCGAGGTTACGGGGTCATTTTGCCGAGTTCCTTGACGAGAGTTCTCTCGCGCGCCTTGGCACTTTTCGTGCCGGGCCACCTGTGTCGGTTTGCGGTACGGGCGCCCTGCACCCTGGCCACGAGGTTTTTCTTGTCAGTGTGGGCTGAGCCACTTCGCCTTTGCTTGCGCTCGGGCTCGTATTCGCGTCTCGGCGTTGAATGGAGATCCGGATTTCCCTGGACCTCCCGCCTACCCGCTTAACCCGGGACAACCAACCCCCGGTAGGCCTACCCTCCTGCGTCCCCTCTTGGCTCGTAACGGATGCAGAGCGGGGCCGGAATATCAACCGGCTGTCCATCGGCTACGCCTTTCGGCCTCACCTTAGGTCCCGCCTAACCTTACGCGGACGAGCCTTCCGTAAGAAGCCTTGGCCTTACGGCGGACAGGATTCTCACCTGTCTTTTCGCTACTCATGCCGGCAGACGCACTTCCGCTTCGTCCGGCAGTCCTTACGGTCTGCCTTCACCTATCGCGGAACGCTCCCCTACCACCCGGCGCGGGACGATACCCGCGCCGGATCCGCAGCGTCGGTAGATGGCTTGAGCCCCGCTGAATCTTCGGCGCAGCACCACTCGACCAGTGAGCTGTTACGCACTCTTTGAAGGATGGCTGCTTCTAAGCCAACCTCCTGGCTGTCTGAGCGATGCCACTTCCTTTCCCACTTAGCCACCATTCCGGGACCTTAGCTGGCGGTCTGGGCTGTTTCCCTCTCGACCATGAGGCTTATCCCCCACGGACTCACTCCCGGTGAGCACCGCATGGCATTCGCAGTTTGGTTGGGTTCGGTACGGGATCTCCCGCCCTAGCCCATCCAGAGCTCTACCACCACACGGCTCGGCACCGAGGCGGCACCTAAATGCCTTTCGGGGAGAACCAGCTATCTCCGGGTTCGATTGGCATATCACCCCTACCCCCAACTCATCCCATGGTTTTTCAACACCAATAGGTTCGGGCCTCCACGAAGGGTTAACTCCGCTTCACCCTGGCCAGGGGTAGATCACCCGGTTTCGGGTCTGCCGCGTGCGACTGGTCGCCCTATTCAGACTCGGTTTCCCTACGCCTTCGGCCATGATGGCCTTCAGCTCGCCACACGCGACAACTCGCCGGCTCATTCTTCAATAGGCATGCCGTCAGGCATTCCGATCCTTGCGGATCGGCATAGCCCTCCGACTGGTTGTGGGCACACGGTTTCAGGTTCTATTTCACTCCCCTCCCGGGGTTCTTTTCACCTTTCCCTCACGGTACTCGTGCACTATCGGTCGCCAAGGGTATTTAGCCTTGGAAGGTGGTCCTCCCAGTTTCCCACGGGATTCCACGTGTCCCGCAGTACTCAGAACGCCACCCAGGAAGTCCTCGCTGTTTTGCCTACGGGGCTGTCACCCTGTATCGCCTGCCGTTCCAGGGCAGTTCGGCTACACCGAGGATTGCTCACTTCCCGGCCGGTCCGCAGCCCGGCCCGGTAACGTTCTACAACCCCGCGCGGACAACGCCCGCGGGCTATCACGCCCGCGCGGTTTGGGCTCTTCCCCGTTCGCTCGCCACTACTAGGGGAATCTCGTTTGATTTCTCTTCCACCTGGTACTGAGATGTTTCAGTTCCCAGGGTGCCCTCCACACCGCCTATGAATTCAGCGGTGGGTCCCGCGGTATGACCCGCGGGGGGTTCCCCCATTCGGACACGACCGGATCGAAGGTTGTTAGGCACCTCCCCGGCCCTTTCGCCGCCGACAGCGTCCTTCATCGGCCCTTAGCGCCAAGGCATCCACCGTGCGCCCTCTGTAGCTTGAGACCCGCTTTAGGAGTAGCTGTTTAGAGCCTGCTTACCCCCTCGCGTCTGCACACCCAGACACGATGGGCCCCATCTGGCGATGGGGAACGATTCCAGACGCCTCGGGAGCCTCTGGAATCTCACTGTACGGTTGTCAAGGAACAAGTCCGGGGATGCGGACGGTGATTGTTGGGGTCTGGAAGACATGAAAAGAGGGGATGAGCAGCCATCCCCTCGGTGCTCATCTGGACAACGTATTCGGTTAGCCGCTAAGCGTACCGAAGATCCGTGTTCCCTCCCGCGTCTTACAGACCATCCTTCATTATAGACCCGGTCAAGGGGTTGTCAAGGACTCAGGCATCTGCACGGCCACGACCTCCCCGCGCGCGCACACCTCGCCCGAGGCGAGCAGGTTGATCTCCACCACCACCTTCCGGCCCCGCACCTCTCTGGCGCGGCCGCGCAACTGCAGGGGCACGCCGAGCGGTGTCGGTTTCACGTAGTCGACATGCAGAGAGGCCGTGACGAAGCGCAACGGAGGATCCGTCCCGAGGTCGCGTCCGGCGGCGCGATAGGCGGCCGCGGCGGCCGTCCCGGTGCCGTGGCAGTCGATCAGTGAGGCGATGAGCCCGCCGTACACGTACCCTGGGATGGCGATGTCGTACGGCCGCGGGATGAAGGTAGCGACGGTCTCGTCGCCGTCGAGGTAGGTCCTCAGATGCAGCCCGCGGTCGTTGCGCTGGCCGCACCCGTAGCAGTAGTTCCACTCATTGGGGTAATACTCTTGAACCGCTTTGGGCTCCATCGTCATCCTCCGAGCTCATGATCGGGGCTTGGCCGGCATCCACCGCCGCACGTCCCGGCAGTACTGAGCATAAGCGTCACCGAAGCGCCGGCGCAGGTCCGGCTCCTCGACAGACACGACGAAAGCATGAAATCCGATCCACAAGGCACCCGCGTACAGCAGCAGGGCCGGGGACGATAAGTACGCGGCCCATCCTACCACTACGGTGAGCGCCGACAGGTAGATGGGGTTCCGGACATATCGATGCAGCCCCCGGATCACCAGTCGCTTTGGAGGGTCAATGGGGGCGGGTGTTCCCCGGCCGAAGGTGGCGAACTCCCACTGGCACCAGAGGTAACCGACAGTCCCAAAGGCGAGGAGCATGATACCGGCGACCGGGCGCAGGCCCCATGCCGGGCGGGGGATCGGTCCACCCGCGATCCGCAGCGGGAGATACACGCCTGCCACGCCAGGGACGAGGATGGTGAACAGGACGTTCTTGGCAAGCAACCACACGGTCTCGCTCCATGGCGCGTTCCCGCCGGACATGCGGCCGGCTACAGGTTTTCGATCGGCACAGGCTCGATCAGATCGGCCGGCTGGAATCCGAGGACCTTCGAGTAAAAGTACAGCTCGGCTTCCAGGGCTCGGCGGATGGTGGCGGCGTGGCGAAATCCGTGCTGCTCTCCCTCAAAGGCCAGATATGCCGTCGGGATCCGCTTCGCGCGCAGCGTCTCAAACATCCGCTCCGACTGATTGGGCGGCACCACCGCGTCCTCCAGGCCTTGAAGGAAGATGACGGGGCAAGAGAGCCGGTCGCTATGGTGGATCGGGGACCGGGCAAGGTAGAGATCGCGCCGTGCGGGGTAGGGACCGATCAGGGAATCGAGGTAGCGCGACTCAAATTTGTGGGTTTCTTTCGCCAGGCCTTCCAGGTCGCTGACCCCGTAGTAGCTGGCGCCCGCCCGAAACGCGTCACGAAACGTGAGCGCACAGAGTGTCGTATAGCCGCCCGCGCTGCCGCCGCGGATCGCGGTGCGCTCCAGGTCCACCACGCCCCGGGTGGCCAGGTATCGTGCGCCGTTGACGCAGTCGTCTACGTCGACGATGCCCCATCGTCCGCGGAGCCGCTCGCGGTAGCCGCGCCCGTACCCGGTGCTGCCCCCATAGTTCACGTCGAGCACGGCAAACCCGCGGCTGGTCCAGAACTGGATCTCGGGGTCCAGGGCCGTGGACGTGGCACCCGTCGGCCCGCCGTGGGACAACACGAGCAGCGGGGGACGATCTTTACCTGCTGCGATGTAGCCCGGGTTGCGCGGCGCGTAGAAGAATCCGTGCGCCGTCACCCCGTCTTCGGTCGGAAACTCGACTGCCTCTGGCTGCGAGATAAAGGCCGGATCAAGCGCCAGAGCGCTCGACGGCTTCAGGACCGTGACCCCTTTGTTGCGGAGGTTGACCAGCACCACCGACGGCGGCTGCGTCGCTGAGCCGGCGGTGAAGACCGCCTGCTCATTTGCGACCTGCACGTTGCTGGCTATATGCGTGTAGGGAAGGTCGATCAGCTCGAGCTGTCCCGTCCCCAAACGCAGCCGACCCAGCCGCCAGAGGCCCCGCACTTTGTGCGCACAGATGATCTGATTCGGGGACTCGAACGCGTACGTGGACATGGCGAAGACCCACTGCGGGCTGCCGAACTCGGCGGCCATCGCACACAGCGGCTCGATGCGCCTATCCTTTCGCCGGTAGAGATTCCACCAGCCGCTGCGATCCGATACGAAATAGAGTTCGCTGCCGGGGGACCACTCCGGTTGAAAGATCGACTCGGACGGCCCGCCGGCCACGCGTTCACGACTCGCGATCGAGCCGTCGCCTCGGAAGGTGCCCAGCCACAACTCTGTGCCGTCCCACGGCATGTTCGGGTGGTTCCAGCTGAGCCAGGCCAGCCGTGATCCGTCTGGGCTGAGGCGCGGGGAGGCGTAAAAGTCACTGCCGGAGACGAGCACGGTCCCCGCCTGACCGCTGCGCAGGTCCACCGCCGCCAGGGTATTGATCGCTTCCCGTCCTGGCTCGGTATGATCCTCCCGCACGCACACGATCCGGCTGCGCCGGCGGTCAACAACGGCATCAGCGTAGCGGAGACCGCTTTGTGCGGTCAGCCGTTCCGGAGGGCTGCCCGGCCGCTGACGGTAGAGCTGCTGGTCTTCGTCATTCGCAAAGTACACCACGCCATCGGCCACGGTGAAGGCACCGCCCCCGTACTCGTGCACGCGCGTGCGGGCACTGAATGGGGGCGGGGTGACGTCGGTGATCACCCCGCCGGACGCGCGGCGTACCACCACGTGCCGTCCCCCTTCAGCCGGCCGCTGCTCGATCCAATAGATATCCGCTCCGTCGGTCACGATCTGGCCAAACGTCACCGAGGACGTCGCCACAAGGTTGGCGGAGATCGGGGATTTCCACGAACCGTACGGGGCGGGCTGCGCCATCTTAAGACGCCTTCACCTGCATCGCGTACACATGCCTGAGGATGCCGCCGGGACGGACGACCGCCCTTTCGAATTGCATGCCGACCTTTTCCGCCACGCGGGCGGAGGCGGTGTTCTCGGGATCGATCAAGGCGATCAGGCGCGGCACCTTGAGGGGTCCGCGCGCATAGTCGCGCAGCGCGCAGGCGGCCTCGGTGGCGTACCCCTGGCCCCATGCGTCTGCCGCAAACACGTATACCAGCTCCACCTCGTCTCGCCCGTCGACATCCTTTTTCGTCAGGCCGCAGTCGCCAATGACGCGCCCTGACGTCTTCTCGACGACCGGGTAGAAGCCGAATGCATCGGCGGAACCGGTTCGCAGCTCGTCTTCCAGGATCCGGCGGACTGTTTCAGTCTCCCGTGGGCCGCCCATGTAGCGCGTCACGTTGGGATCGGCCCAGAGGGCGATGAGGACGGCGACGTCGGAGGCCTGCAGCGGGCGGAGCAGGAGCCGCGGGGTTTCCAGGCGCGGCATCAGGAGGCTAGCCGACTTTCTTAAGCCGGTCCAGGTACTGCTTGCGGAACTTGGCGACCTTGGGAGCGATGACCACCCGGCAGTATCCCTGGTTGGGGTTGCGCCGGAAATATTCCTGATGGTACTCTTCCGCCGGGTAGAACGCTTCGAAGGGAACAACCTCCGTGACAATGGGGTCGCCCCAAATCCCCGCGTCGTTCAGCTCGGCGATGACTTCCTCCGCGACCTTTTCCTGCGTCTCGTTGTGAGTGAAGATGGCCGAACGGTACTGGGTGCCCATATCCGCCCCCTGACGGTTCAAGGTCGTGGGGTCGTGAATCGTGAAGAACACCCTGAGCAGGTCCCGATAGGAGATCACGTCCGCATTGAAGGTGACCTGCACGACCTCCGCATGTCCGGTCTCTCCGGTGCACACGTGCTTATACGTCGGATTGGGCACCGAGCCGCCCGCGTACCCCGAGACGACGTCCTCGACCCCTTCCAGGTCGTCGAAGACGGCTTCCAGGCACCAGAAGCACCCACCGGCCAGCGTGGCGACGTCCTTACGCATCTGTCTGTGCGCCCTCCTCTTCTATCCTCACGTTCCATGATACCTGATTCTAGTGCCGTACCAACTTGATAGTTAGATGTGGCTTACGGGCGATTCCCCAGGTACTTAGGAGAGAAGATGTGGCGAATCAAGTTGGTACGGCACTAGTCGACCGGCTCGAGGACGACGACGGGAATGCGCCGGGACGTGCGGGCCTGATACGCGGCGTAGCCCCGGTACGCCCGAACGACCCGGGCCCACAGGCGCTCACGCTCTGGGCCTTCGGCCTCCCGCGCCCGCACGCGACGCACGCCCCGCCCGATCTGGATCCGCGCCTCCGGGTGCGCGCGCAAGTTCCACCACCAGGCCGGATGCGCCGGCGAACCGCCGCTTGAGGCGATGACCACGACGTTCCTTCCTTCTGGAAAGTACACCAGCGCGGTGGTATGCGGCCGTCCGGTTCGCCGTCCCATAGTGGTGAGCAGGAGGACGGGCATCCCAAGCAGCCGGCCTCCCAGCCGCCCGCCGCTGGCGCGATACGTCCAGCGATGCATCCGCCAGAGGGCGGCGACAGCTCTCATTTCTACTTGACGATCTTGAGATTGAAATTCGCGGTGCCGAGCGCCCCGACCAGACGCACCCAGAGTGGAAGCAGCTGCTCGGCGCCTCTGGCCGATCCAATGTCTCCAAGATCGACCACCGACTTCCAGCCGAACCAGTTCTTCAAGATCTCGGTCACTCTCGATTTGGCCGTCTGGTCGTTGCCGCTGATAAACACGTCGTGATCCCCCCGGACCAGCGAGGGGTTCACCATCAGTTTGCAGTTTATCGTGTTTAGGGATTTGACGACTTTGACGTCTGGAAAGGCCCGCTGAATCTGCTCCCCGAGTGAGTCCGTGTTGGATACCGACAGTATCGGGGGCATGCCTTTAGAGAAGTCCAGCGGGTTGGCGACATCGATGAGGATCTTCCCTTTCATGTTCTCCGCGCCCGCGAGTTTCAGGGCGTCCAGCGACGCCACGCCATGAGTGCAGTTGAAGAGAATCTCGCCGAACTTGGCCGCGTCGGCGAAGGTCCCCGCCGACGCCTTGGGACCATTGGCCTTCACCCATGCCGCGGCCTTCTCATTCGTGCTCGACCGAGACCCCATCATCACATCCTGGCTCATGCGCACCAGTTTCGTCCCAATGGTCTGTCCCACCATGCCTGTCCCGAGGACGCCTATCTTCATCGCCGTCTCCCTGAACGCGCGGCCCCGGCGCGCTTCCGCTTTGGAGCGCGAGCCACGGGGTGAGCGCGATGTTTGGTGTGCGTGGGCTGGTAGAGTTCGACCTCATCACCGCCGGGGACCCGAAACCGCGTCACCGATCCCCAATCCTCTCGCTGTACGGGCGAGGTGAATTCGACGCCCCGCTGCTTCAGTTCGGCCACTGTGCCGGCCAGGTCGTCGCAGTAGAATGAGAGGCGATGAAACGTCGTCTGAGACTCGTGGCAGCCGATCTCGGCTTCTGGAGCATCAAAGACAAGCCAGCCCCCGCCGGTGTCCGTGAACGGAAAGCCCAGCTTGTCCCGGATGAACGCACGCATCTGGTCGGCAGCGGGCGTAAAGAACATGGCGTGCACTCCGCGAATCACGCAGACCACCCCCCTCTTCTTCAAACCCTACGCACTACTAGAGCCACCGCCTGACCTTCGTCTTATATTCGAGGTAGGTGCGGCCAAACTGCGCTTCCAGGTGACGCTCTTCGTTGGCGATGAACCGGGTGGAGATCCACCAGACAAAGAGGGGCACCACCACGACGGGCGACAGGCTCCCCAGCAGGATCCAGAGGCCAACCAGGATGAGCGTCATGGAAATGTAGAGGGGATTCCGGCTGTATCGGTACGGGCCCTTAGCAATCAGGGCGGTCGACTGCTCGAACGGGATGATCGTCGTGTCGTGGCGCCTGAACTGCACCGCTCCCCAGAATCCCACCAGTACCGCCACCGCAATCGGCAGAGCCCCCAACGCCCTCCACGGCCAGGCCAGCCACCTGGCGACCGGCAGGACGTAATGCAACACGACCATCAGGACGACGGCCATCAATAAGAGCACCGGCGGATAGAATCGCGGCGAGGGCGGAGTCTGGGCGTCCATCTCACCGACTACTTCGCTGCGTATCCTGAGAAAACTTCCTCACCCCCAGACGACCGGTGGGAAAAAGATCTTCGCATGGCCACCTTTGTGCTGGTTCCGGGGTTCTGGCTGGGGGGCTGGTGCTGGCAGCGTATCGCGCGTCAACTACGGTACTTGGGGCATGATGTGTATCCTGTCACTCTCACCGGCCTCGGTGAGCGGGCGCACCTGGCCGGCCCTCAGGTCAACCTCGAGACGCACATCACCGACGTCGTAAACCTTATCGAGTTCGAGGGGCTCCGCGACGTCATGCTGGTCGGACACAGCGCCGGCGGGGTGGTGATTACGGGCGTCGCCGACCGGATCCCCAGCCGTATCTCTCAACTAGTGTATCTGGACTCTGCGCCCCTCGCCGATGGGGTCGCTCAGATCGACACGAATGCGCCAGAGGTGAGGGCCTTCATCGAGAGGGCGGTGGCGGAGCGGGGTGACGGGTGGCGGTGGCCCCTGCCATCCTGGGATGAACTAGAGCACGCCATCGGGGCCAGCCTGGAGGGCCTTGGTGATCCGGAACGCGCCTTGATGAAGTCCCGGGCGGTGGCCCAGCCGGTAGGCGTGATCCGGGAGCCGCTTCGGCTGACGAACCCCGACCGGGAACGGCTGCCCAAGGTCGCCGTACTCTGTACCCTATCATTGGCGGACGTGCAAGAGATGATCGCGAGTGGACTGGACTGGGTTCAGCAACTCGCCGGCCCGCAGTGGCGGTTCATTGAACTGCCCACCGGCCACTGGCCGATGTTCTCCAGGCCCGATGATGTCGCCCGGCTGCTCGATAAACTAACGGCGAGCTAGCTCGCCATGCGCCTACTAATCATCGTCCATCCAGCATCACCGGTAGCCGATCTTTAGGATGAAAGCACCCCGCCCAGAAGTCTGGAAGGCCCCCGGCGTCGTGGGAAAGTCAGACGAAGAAGTCGTCCCTACTACGTACGCGTTGCCACCCATGTCCACGGCGATGCCGCTACTAGAGTCGGAATAGGTGCCACCGAGGTAGGTGGAGTAGAGCAGTCCGAGGACCCCGGGGTAAGAGGGGTTGATCTTTGCCACGAAAGCGCTGCCGCAACATCCAGGAAGCATGTGCTGGAAGGCATCTACTGTCGTGGGAAAGTTGAGAGAGGCGGTGCCCCCCGTCACGTGGACGTTTCCTTCCGCATCGATAGCGATACTGCTGCCCCCATCCGAGTCCTTGCCGCCGAGGTAGGTCGAGTACACGAGGGCGGAGCCAGCGGGATTTAACTTTGTGATGAAAGCATCGGCGGGCAGGCAAGTATTAGGGTTGGGGCAGAGGTTAGGGTCGGGGTGAAGAGTGAGCCAGAGAAACCAGTAGTACGAGCCGTGGACCGGTTGGAAAGCCCCGGGGGTCGTTGGGAAGTTCACTGAGCCGGTGGAGCCGGTGACATAGGCATTCCCCCCGGCATCGACAGCGATGGCATAGCCAGCGTCCCCCCCACTGCCGCCGAGGTAGGTGGAGTAGGCCAACCCCGAACCATCCAGATTCAACTTCGTCACAAAAGCGTCGGCCACAACGCCAGGAGTCGGATGAAACGCCCCGGGGGTCGTTGGGAAGTCCATTGAGTAAGTATAACCGGTGACATACGCACTCCCTGCGGCGTCGACGGCGATAGCGTTGCCCATTTCCAACTCACTGCCGCCGAGGTACGTGGAGTAGACAAGGGCTGACCCGATTGGATTCAGCTTTGTCACGAAGGCATCGAAACAGATTGAAAGCTGCTCGCAACGCGGATTGAAAGGACTGTGGGCCGTCTGAAATGCCCCCAAAGTCGTCGGGAAGTCCGTCGAGCCAGAGGTGCCGGTCACATACGCGTTCCCGGCGGCGTCAACGGTAATGCGGAAGCCTGCATCATCACCCGAGCCCCCAAGATAGGTGGAGTAAATCAGCCCCGAGCCATTCGGATTCAGCTTCGTCACGAAGGCATTGTAGTAGTGGCCGCTAGAAAAGACCGTTTGAAAAGCCCCCAGGGTCGTTGGAAAATCTGGCGAGCCAGTGGCGCCGGTCACATACGCGTGCCCAGCGGCGTCGACGGCGATAGCGTGGCCCGCCTCCCCCCCACTGCCGCCGAGGTAGGTGGAGTAGACCAACCCCGAGCCGGTCGGATTGAGCTTCGTCACAAAGGCACTGTAGTAGGGACCGCTAAGAAGGGCCGTCTGAAAAGCCCCCGGGGTCGTCGGGAAGTCCGTCGAGCCAGCAAAGCCGGTAACATAGGCATTCCCACCGGCATCGACGACGATGTCGTAGCCAGCGTCCCACCCACTGCCGCCAAGGAGGGTGGAGTAGGCCAGCACTGGATCAATAATCAGGGGCCGGCTTCCATCAAAAGCGGCTACCTGAAACCCGATGTCATTCCCACCCCTGAGCACATAGGCACCTGCAACTTCTGACCGGATCCCGTTTGTCTGTTGGTAAACTATAGGCCTGCGCTGATGAATCGTCCCAACGGCCGTGTGCAGCACGAGGTCGCCATTGGCATCGATCTCCAGACGATCGGCTCCCTCGAAGGTGAGTGCGATCTGCGAGGGGTCCGCCCCGGGGGCCACGACGAGGTCATACTCCAGCTGGCGGTTGTTGCCGTAGTAGACGAGGTCAATCCCCGGATACAGCCCTTCGTAGCGCACCGCGGCGTAGATGGGCACATTGGTCCGCCACTTCGCCGGGTCGTTGCCCAGGAAGTAGTTGACCTTCCCGGCCAGTTCTTTTTGTCCAGCGATGCGCGGTTGGGGAGAGGCGCCTACGAATGCCATTCGGACGACTGCCTGTGTTCCCGCGCGGCGCGCTGCCACCGGACTGATCAGCGTTCTCTGCGGACCCTGCGCCGGCGGATTGGCCTTCGTCAAGACCAGGACTGCTTCCGTTGGCGTCAGGAAGAGCGTCTGACCACCCCCGCGGGCGAGAAACTTGACTTGGGGGTCGGTCTGGCCCTGGTTGGCCTCAAAGTACAGGGGGAGGCGGCCATAGGTGGCGTTTACGCGTGCCCGGGTCGCTGTATCGAACGACAATGGGGCGGCGGTTGCTACTGTGACGCTGGTCAATCCAGGCGAGACAGCCGCATTGAAGGTGAGTAGGGACAAGATCAGAGCCACGCACACAAGGATCCTGAAGGAGCGGGTCCGCGGTGTGGTTACCATGACCGCCTCCTTGCTTGGCAGGAAGTAATTTAGTCCGGCAGGATTTTGCCCTGGCGCGCCAGGCTTAACCGTAGGTTAGATCCTGGAAAAGACCGGATAGGGGCGAAGGGAAATACCTGAGGGTAAGCGGCGCCGCTCTTTCGAGCGATTCTAGCGCGGGCGCAGGGCGCGGCGGACGACCGGCCTCGTCGCCTTTCGCCGGGCGACCTCCTTGAAGCCGGCCCGGTCGTACAGGCTCTTGGCTCCGAACCACATGGAGTCGGGTTGAGTCCGCACCTTCTTGTCCTGCGGATACGCCTCGAGCAGCGTGGCGCCTTTCGAGCGGGCGTAGTCGATCGCGCCCTGCAGCAATGCCTTTGTGATACCTTGGCCTCTTTCTTTGGGATCCACGAAGAAGCAGACGATCGACCACACGGGCTTCTGGTCAACGCGCTTCATCACCGGGGAACGCTCCAGGCGCAGGTAATCTTTGCGGGGGCCTAACGAGATCCAACCGACCGGTCGTTTGTCTCTATAGGCAATTAGCCCCGGCACTGTTCCGCCATCCACAAGCGCCTTCATCGCCCGCTTGTTTGCCTCGCCCCATTGGTCGAGACCGCTGCCCCCCGATCTCCGATAGTACATGCACCAGCAACCCCGGACGATTGACCCGCCCCGTCGGTTGAAGAGGTCGACCAAATCATCCCACCGGGCCTTCATCAAGGGCCGTACAGCCAGTCGCATCTGCGCCTCCACCAATTCTCTAGGGCGTGATCACTCGCTGCCGCCCATCTGCGGCCCTCAGCGTAATGCTTGTCGTCGCAGGCCTGTCGGGAGTGCCCGTCTGCCTGGCAATGATTTGTACATAACCGCGGGAGGCGTCCGTTCCTCCCTCGGACAGGACCAGCCCTGACCCATCCTCGCCCGCGCCCAGCTTCACGCGGATGATCCCATTCTTATCGAAGAGATTGAGCTCCGACTCTTTCACATTAAGCCGCACTCGGACCACATTGTGTTCGTCCACCAACTCCAGCGCGCGCGCTCGCAGGATCGGAGTGACGGTCCGCGCTGTGGTAGATCTGGCCTGTACCAGGTTAAGCAGCAGAAGCACGAGGTTGATGGCCGTGAGCGCGATGGCAAGTCGCTCTGTCTTCATTGACAATCCTCCTTCCATGCTGCCCCGTCCGTCTTTAGCATGACTTCCTACCGGAAGAGACGAGGTAACAATCGAGCTGGGAGTGCATAAAAGACAGCCAGGAACAGGTTCAATCCCAGACTGGCCGGCGCGTTGACAAGAGCGAGCAAGAACGTCGCCAGATATGCGGCAGGCCCTATGGCATAGGATCTCGAGATCGCTCTTACACCGGCCTCATCAACCGATTCATCCAGCAACCGACGCCCCCTGGCTGCGTGCCACCACAGGCCATTGAACATGAGGGCCAGAAAGACATACGTGCCGCCGAGGACCATGGCAGCCGTCCGCTCGTCTGGATGCCCGATGTACTCGGCGATGAGCGCGGTGGGAAACGGCACAAAGGTAATGCCCAGCATCAGGAGACCATTCCAAATGAGGAGCCCATGATCAGCCCGCGCAATACATCCGAACAGGCGGTGATGGTTCACCCACATGATCCCAATGGTCGCGAAAC
>Ga0209161_10000399_pt1 | contig 35151 bp, 30 predicted proteins | sample GraSoiAngelo_155_FD_186169 | JGI IMG/M metagenome (GOLD analysis project Ga0209161, IMG submission 186169) | Grasslands soil microbial communities from the Angelo Coastal Reserve, California, USA - 14_1009_13_30cm (SPAdes) (version 2) | ecosystem: Environmental > Terrestrial > Soil > Grasslands... | reverse complement strand
ACTGTAGCTTGGAACGGTAAGCAGCTAGGGGAGGGACCATGCCGATCGAGAAGGCACCAAACAATCCTTTGCCGCGAAATTATGTTCCGCCTGGCGGGACCCCCTACCGGGTACGGACGAACGACGACTGGGGATCTGTTGCGAAGGCCCATGGCCTTACAGCCAGAGACCTCATGCATTTCAACTATAACACCATCGATCCCCCCGAAGTGAACTGGTATCTCAAGCGAAATGCCGGTTGCGTGAAGCCTACGCACGACGGCAAGGACTGGATGTTCACGTCGGACGCTGTGCCGGGGATCATCTTTCTTCCGCCGAAGGCCGGGTGGAAAAGGCCGGTGTTTCCTCCCAAGTCCCTCGCCACGAAACCCGACGAACCAAGCGGCATCTGGTTCGGCTTCGGCGTGCAAGGCGGCGGCCATTTCTTCCTCGTCGGGAAGGATACCCTCGAGGGGTGCATTTACTCGCTCGAGTCCTATCAGAAGCGGTTCTGGATGAACGTTGACGGTTGGCGGCTCGGGCCGGGGTTGGGAGGAGGCGCGGGCGCCGTCTTGATCCTGATTGGATCGCTGCGCGCCTGGAACCAGTTGCAGGGGTTCATGATCGGCGGATGGGATCTACACGCTGACCTGGAGGAGCGCTGGGCCGACCTTGGAAAGGCGGGATCGAAGATCCCGGGGCTGGCGCGCATCGCTAAGACCGTCGTCAAAGGCGCGATAAAGTTCGAGGAATGGTGGAAGATGGCGGAAATTGTTCGCTCGGTTTGGGAAGCCGTGGAGCTAGAGACCGACGCGGCGGAGCCGGATGTGAAAATCCTTCCAATCCCGTTCGTCAGCAAGGGATTGGAGCTCAGCCTGTATTACGGGGTGGGAACCATCTATGTCAGCGCGGCTCCCCTCGGCTAGGTGGGACCACCGCTAACCACAGATCGCCGACCCCCTGGTGAGAGGGCTCGCTCATGCTTCCCCCCGCGGAATATGCCGAACGGTACCGCAACCTCGAGGTCCCGTTTGATGACGGCGCCGTGACGGTGCGAGTCGATCAGTACCGGCTGGGAGACCCGAAGCCGGGTTCGGCTCACGCCAAGGATGACCTGTGGCAAGGGCTCAAGGACCATTTCCAGGAGACGTCGGCCCCGGCCTATTGGGTCGTGGAGTCCACCGGCGGGAAGGGGCTCGTGGAGTCGTGGTATGCCTTTCAGCCAGCGCACGACAAGCGCGGTAAGGACGTCCCCGGGGTGTTCAAGGTGTTTCGTGGCAGTAAAGGCAGCGAGTTCCCAGTCAGAGTGTCCGAATTGGGCTGACGACCGAACGCCCGCTATCGCGACACGTCTCTTACCCGTGGCCGCCGGATCTCTCCATCAGACGTTCCCGCTGCGACTGGGCAGCGTGGAAGACTTCTCGCGCGTCGAGTCGCTGCTCAGGAGACAGTGTGTCGCTCCTTGGGGATCGCCAGCCTGGCGGACCTCGGTTCCGTCCGGCGAGACACGGTCGATCTCGCACGAGCCGGCTCGGCGGCTGTCGCGCTGCTCTTCAGACTCTTTCTCTTCATCGAGCCGGTGCCCAGGGGAGAACTCGCCGCAGCGCTCGACAACGACGCGCTCAATCCATTGCTCGCCTTGGACCTGCTTCGCCCGGGTCCGCCACAGAATGGCGCCGAGACGTATTGCGCAACCGTCTTGCTCTATCCCGTCGCCGGCCTGCTGATCGCCTCCGATCGGCATGAGAACCCGGATAGGTCTCCATTTGTCCCGCCCGCCGACGTCGTGTTTCCCGCGATCTTCGGCGGGACGTTACGGTTTCTCCAGGTCCTGCCGACGAGCCCTGCCGCAGACGTGCTCGATCTCTGCGCCGGCACGGGCATCGGCGCGCTCGTGCTGAGCCGCCATGCGTCGCGCGTGGTCGCGGCCGACATTACGGGCCGGGCAGCCCATTTCGCCCGCTTCAATCGCCTGCTGAATCGCTGTCCCAACGTGGAGGTGGCGCAGGGGGATCTCTACGAGGCGGTCGAGGGGCGCAACTTCGATCGCATCGTAGCGCACCCGCCCTACGTGCCCGCCGCGACCGCCACCCAGATCTTCCGGGACGCCGGTGAAACGGGCGAAGCGATCCTGCGGCGCATCATCGAGGGGCTGCCCCAGTTCCTGCGGTGCGGGGGTGCCTTCTATTCGGTTTGCGCGGGCTGGGACGCGAAGGACGTCCGATTCGAGGAACGCGTCCACACGTGGCTGGGCGCGACACGCGACGAATTCGATGTGCTCTTCGCGGTGCACCACGAGATGTCCCCGGCGGATGTCGCGCGGGGGCTCGCCGAGCGAGCCAGGTCCAATGATCCCGCACAACTCGCGGATTGGCGCCAGGTGTTCGGCGAGGCCGGCGTGGAGCGCCGCGTCTACGGAGCGCTGGTCATCGATCGCCCGGGCGCGCCGGGAGCGAGTCGCCCGAGCCCCATCAGACGGCGCCTGCGGCTCAGTCCCTTGACCGACGCCTCCTCGTTCGAGTGGATGCTCCGTTGGCTGCGGCGGCGGGAGACCCTGGAGGCGTGCGGGGAGCTCGAGCGCGAATTGTTGCGAGTCGCGCTGCGCCTGAGCAAGCAACTTCGGGTGAACGTTGCCTACGTGCCGCAGGCGAATGGTCTGACCGTGGCGGACGTCGTGCTCGAGACGGACCGGCCGTTCGCTGCGGCGACGCGGATCGACCCGTGGATGTTCGCGCTGATGGCGCGTTTCGACGGAGAGCAGACGGCCGAGGCGGTGTACGAGAGCGCGCGAGCCGTCGGACAGATGCCGGAGCGGTTCGGCTGCTCCGATTTGACGGGGCTCGTGGCGATGATGGTCGAGCGGGGCTACCTGGAGATCGCAGCACCTTTGTGAGCAGATAGGAGACGAGTACTCGGCCAGACATGCAGCCCCGTTTAGGGGCGTTGGCCCGTTGCACGTAGTGCTCGGCCATCGCCGAGCAGCAGCCTTTCGCCGTCCCATCCCACGAAGATCTTCGGGTCCCGGAGGTCGATGTCCGGTCGATCGCTCGGCTCGACAGTCAGCGGGCCCTCGTACCAGGGTTCTCCGTGAGGATAGAAAATCCTCGCTTGATAGAGCGCCGGCGGATCTTCGTTCCGTTTCTCAACCGCGACGAAAACACCACCGTCTGGCCCCGCCAACCAGAAGGCCTCGCGCGGGACCTGCGTGGGTCGGGGAGGACTCTGCTCTTTCTCTCGACAACCAGCCAGGAGCAGTCCGAGAAGTAACAAGGTGACCGTGGGCTGGTGTGGTAGCAAGAACGTGCGCCTCCGCTTTAGGAGAGTCTGATTCCCTCGACACTGAGCGCCGTGGGGCGTGTGAAATCGAGATCGGGAAAGGTGGAGCGCACTCGATCGATGTAACCGGCTGGACGGGGATCGAACACCGCCGGCATGTTCGCGCCCCCGGCAGCGGCCACGTCCTTCATGAAATGCATGCAGCTGTTGGACAGGAGGTCGTAGGGGGTCCGAGCCGGATTCGAATTGTCATGCATGCGTCGCGAGGCATAAGCGAACATGCGCGGGAACGCCCCAGCGTCCACCTCTATGTAGGCGCCCACAATCCTTCCTCCCTGCCCCGCCACGTTGCAAATCCGCCCGAGCGTTGCCCTAAGCGACGTCGCTGTCGGGCGCCCGTCATGGGCCAAACGCACATCCGGGATCGAGTGCCGTCTCACCAGGCCGCGGGCGGCGCGATCGTACCTCCCGTACTCGAAGTACTTCGTGAGGCCGGACCTCCCGTCGAAGAACAGGATGCCGGCATGACCCAGGTAGGGCAGTCGGTTCCGTGTCGCGGGGATGGTGACATCGTCCGGAATCCCAGGTAGGAAGTCGGGGACGTCGACCCGGATAGGAGGCGTGTCGACGACAATCAGGTAGTCCGGGAAGACAAGGGGGACAGCGACATCCTTTCGACTCATCGAGAGCCACCGTTAAGAGGAACGCCTTCCACCGTCGGGCCCGCCTTTTCTACAACCCTGTCTTCCAGCAACGCCTGGCTGATGGCCCCTGGTCCTGCGTCAGCCGATCAGCACGGTCGGACAGCCCACCACGATCGAGCCGCCGTGCCCGGTCATATCCCCGAGGCGCGCCGCGGGCATACCCGCGATGAGCACCGTGAATGATCCGAGGGCGATCACATCGGGCGGCCCCACGCAGACCGCCATGTCGGAGACCCGCGCGGCGGGCATCCCGCCAATCAGCACGGTGATGCCGCCGGGTGGCAGAATCGGGCCGCCGACGTGCGGGATAGGGGGCACCGCCGGTGTCACCATGGGGCACACGTGCATGTCAGCTATGCGAGCGGCCGGCATTCCCATCGCGTCACACCCTCAAGGGAGTCTCGCTCGACGCCGGCGGCTGCGCCGTCGGCACCCAGAGTCGCGTTTTCTCCGCCACTTCCAGCCCCTGCTGAACGAACTCGCGAAACTTGTCGTTGGCCTTTTCGGGCTCCTTCACCACGGCCGCAAGCGAGATGCACCCTGCGATCACCTTGGCAGCCATGTATTCCCCCGGAGGAACCGGATCCCGCTCGGGCGGCCCGATGGAATCGCCGCAGAAGAAGGCCGCCAATCCGGCGCACCCCGCAGGTGTGCGGAACTCCACCTCTCTTGCCCAGTGCATCGCTTCCCGCCGGTTCTTGTCGTTCGGCTCGCCGATCCATTGCTTGGTGACCTCGAGGGCCGTCTGAATCTTGGCCGGCGCGTCCTCCCCGTGGGCCTGCCGCGCGCAGTACCACGCCCACCAGACCGCCGGACGCTTGGGGAGGGCGTGGGCGAGAAACCGGATTGCGTCGGCATAGTGCCCCAGCGCGACCAGGTGAACGACATACCCCCGCCCGTCCTGCCCGTCATTCAGCAGCGCCAGGGCCTCGTCGCTCAACTCGGCCGCTCGGCAGATCTCCGCGACCGTCTTCCCGGAATTGAGGACCGTAGTGGGACCGGGCATGGCTAGTTGATCATCGTGATGCCGCCCTTCACCACCAGCATCCCGTCTCCCTTGATGTTTGTCATCACGCCCTTCACTTCAGTCTGGATCTGACCCTCGATGCTGACCATCAGCCCCTTAATCGTGACGCCGGTCTGGTCGATCTTGATCGTGTTTTGCCCGACCTTCAGCTCGATGCCCTGCATCGCCTCTTGCGCGATCTGGCCGAGTGACGTCTTCGCCGAGAGGTTGCCCATGTCCAGGGTGGTCGTCTGGTTGCCCATCTTGAGGGTGACTTCCTGGTTTCCCTGGTTCAGCGTGATCTGCTGATTGCCCATCTCGATCGTCACCTTCTGGTCTCCCTGCTTGACCCCCACCTCGTCGTCGCCCTGCTTCACGATCCGCGTGTCATTGTTTTCGACGGTTGTGCTGCGGTCGTGCCCGACCTGCCGATTCTCGTCGTTCTCGACCTCGGTCTTCAAGTCCTTCTCGGCGTGGATGAGGATTCCCTCGCTCCCTTTCTTGTCCTCGAAGCGGATTTCGTTGCAGTTGTCGGAGCTGCCGCCTTTCGAGCTGCGAGACTTCACCCCGCTTTGCGTCTGATTGCCCGGAAGCGCGTACGGCGGTGCTTGGTCGGCGTTGTACACGCGTCCCGTGATGATAGGGCGGTCGGGGTCGCCTTCCAGGAAGTCGACGATCACCTCCTGCCCGATGCGAGGGATTTGGACCGCGCCCCAGTTCTTGCCGGCCCAGGCGCTGGAGACGCGTACCCAGCAAGAGCTGTTCTCATCCTTCTTGCCATCGCGGTCCCAGTAGAACTGGACCTTGACGCGACCATGCTTGTCCACCCAGATCTCTTCGCCCGACTTACCTACCACGACCGCCGTCTGCGAGCCGCACACTAGCGGCGCTCGGGCCATTTTAGGGGGGCGAAACGGCACGCTGTGGGGAACGGCGAGGAACGAGTTGTGATACTCGAGAGGCCCTGACTCTCCAGTTCCGTAGCCGCCCGAGCGTGCGGCGTGCTGTATGCTGACCAGCGTGTAGGTCTGGTTTGTGTCGGCGCGATAGTGCTCTTTGAGGTCGAAGCTGGTGCCGCTCTGGAACGCTCGGCAGCTGCTGGCGCCGCGCACGACCTGACGCCAGGCTTCGTTTCCCTCCAGGCGCAGGCGGGCATGGCGCTCTCCGTCGTCAGGCTTGGTGTACTTCCCTGGGTAGTCGTATGTCTCGCCCATACCGTCGCCGGCCACCGAACTCTCGAGATCCAGCGTTGGTTGGAGAGGGTCGTAGTCCCTGAGAGTAATTTTCCCGGTATGCGCGGCGCACTCGCGCTGCAAGCCGGTTATGACGTCCTCCTCCTGCCACGCGCCCGGTTGGGATGCCATACGCGCGGTGGCCTGTCCGGGACAGGGCTTGACCGCGCTGGCTGTGTCCACAAGTGTCAGGACATGCTTGTCTTTCGAATGCTCGAAGAAATAAAAGATCCCCTCGTCCTCCAAGAGCCGCGACACAAAATTCAGGTGCGACTCGCGATATTGAACGCAGAACTCTCGCTTGGGATAGCTCCTGGTGCACTTCAGCTGAAAGTCGGAGTAACCTTGGGCCTTGAATACCTGCTCTACGATCTCGAGTACGGTCAGGTCCTGGTAGATCTTGCACTCGGTTGAGAGCGACAGGAACCACAGCCAGGGGACAAGTTCCGCACGATAGGCGATGAGGTCTCCCGTCCGATCAAGCTGCACGAAGCGGTTCACCAACCCGTGAATGAGGCGCTCGCCGCCTGTCGGGAGCTTGACGCGGATAACGGCCGGAGTGTGCAACAGTCCGTCCGCAGCGATTGTAGGGCTTTCCGAGAGAAGGTGGAGTGTGAACGCGAAGGGCGTCGATATGCCCTCTTCGCCTGAGAAGCCCTCGAGCAGCAGGACATCTTCACCAAGCACGGTGTCAACTCGTATTGCGCGGTCGGCCTGCGTGTACTCACTCATGGCACCCTCCGACTGTTAGAACGCGCTCAGGCGCGATCAGCCGGGAGAGAATTCTGGTTTGAACACCGACGCGCGAGTGTCTAATGCAGGTAGTGTGCACGCGCGGGCAACTCTTGACAAATGAGCAGCGCTAAGGAACTTGCGAAATCGCCACGGCGAACGATGCATTGCACCGCTCCGCCAGGCGTACTTGGCAGCCACGCTCTGCCACTGTGCATATTGATCATGATAGCGCCGACCTCGCCGAACCACGCAGGGAGCTGCTGACGTACTTCGAAGTCCGCCCTCCATGCCGCGACGTTCCACGCGAGGGCCTTGCTTCGCCGCTGTCCGGCGTGCTGGACGGGGCTCTCATCCCAGTTGAATTCACCAAAGTCGACCGCCATGTGGCCACGTGAAATGGTGAAATCCAGTAGCGCGCATTTGTCGATGACATCCTCCGAGACGTCGAAGGGCTCCGGTGTGACACAGACCCAATCCCGATTGGGTCCTTCGGCCCGCTTTCGACTGGAGCCGTATCGGTAAACGACTCCGCTTCGTAGCATCACCGGATGAATCTCGGGTTTCCCAGCTACCTCATCGCGTGCAAAGCTCCAATACCACTGCCGGTCGGTACTCCAAAGATCGGGGAACCCCAATGGTGCCTGCGCTAGGGGTTCGTAGTGGAGATCAAATGTTCGTTTCATTTGGTCTAACTGCTCCTAAGACACCGCTGCGGCAACGGGTAGACTAGCGGCGTAGGTGAACACCCCACCCTCCCCAACTCCGACCCGGACAATCTCCGGCTTCGTCCCCACGGCGATCGCCTCGAGCAGCAGGCGGGAGATCTCCGGAAGCAGCGTGTTCGTCAGGATGTTGTCCACATTGCGCGCGCCGCTTTCCACTTCGGTGCAGCGCTGCGCGACGCCATCTACCAGCGCGTCGTCATACGTGAGCCGCACCTTGTGTGTCTCCCACAGGCGCCGCTCGACCTTGCCGAGCTTTAGACGGATGATCCGCTTCAATGCCTCGTCCCGGATCGGGAAGTAGGGGATGATCACGGTCCGACCCAGGAAGGCCGGCTTGAAGACCTTGTTGAGCTCGGGCTTGAGCGCCTTGACGAGTCCGTCCGCCGCCGGCATGGTTTCCGGATCGGCGCACAGCTTCATCAGCGTTTCGGTGCCGGCGTTGGTCGTGAGAACGAGAATCGTGTTCTTGAAGTCGATCTGTCGCCCCTCGCCGTCTTCCATCACGCCCTTGTCGAACACTTGATAGAACAGCTCCAGCACATCCGGGTGCGCCTTCTCCACCTCGTCCAGCAGCACCACGGAGTACGGGCGGCGCCGCACCGCTTCCGTGAGCACGCCGCCCTCGCCGTAACCCACATAACCGGGGGGCGACCCCTTCAAAGTGGACACGGTGTGCGGCTCCTGGAACTCGGACATGTTGATGGTGATCAGATTGCGCTCGCCGCCGTACAACAGATCGGACAGCGCCAGCGCCGACTCCGTTTTGCCCACGCCACTCGGCCCCACGAGTAAGAACACGCCCACTGGCTTGCCCGGGTCCTCGATCCCTGCCCGCGACGTGCGGATGCGGCGGCTGATCGCTTCGAGAGCGCTGGACTGCCCGATGATCCGGCTCTCCAGATGGCGCTCGAGGTTCAGCGTCACCTGCACTTCGTCGCTCAGCATCTTGCCGACGGGTATCCCGGTCCATCCCGAGATCACTTGCCCGATCAGTGGACCGTCGACGACGACCGGGACGAGCGGGTTCTCCCCCTGCAGGCCCTCGAGCTCGGTGGTGAGCCCGGCGAGCTCCCTCCGGAGCGCCTCCCCAGCCGCGCCGGCGCCGTCGCCCCCCGCCGCGGGGGCCTCGCTCGCCAGTATCTCCAGCCGCTCGCGCATTGCCCGGACTTTGCCGACAAGGTCGCGCTCGCGCTCCCACCGCTCCTTCAACGACGCCACGCGGCGCTCGGTCTCGGCTCGCTGCTCCGCGAGCTGCCGCAGCCGCTCGGCGTGATCCGCGCCGACCGCGCGCTCGCGCTCGAGGACGCGCGTCTGCACTGCGATGTCGTCCAGCGTCCGCATGGCGTCTTCCAGCGCAGCCGGTAGCGCGCGCTGACCCAGGGCCAGGCGGGCGCACGCCGTGTCCAGCACGCTGACGGCTTTGTCCGGCAGCTGTCGGTCGGCGAGATAGCGGTGGGAGAGGCGCACCGCGGCTTCGGCGCCGTCGTCCAGAATTCGCACTTTGTGGTGCTTTTCGAGGGCCGGCACGACGCCGCGCATCATGACGCGGCATGCCTGCTCGGACGGCTCCTCCACCTTGACGAGCTGGAATCGGCGAGCCAGCGCGGGGTCCTTCTCGAAGTATTTCTTATACTCGGACCACGTCGTGGCCGCGATCGTGCGTAGCTCGCCACGCGCCAGCGCCGGCTTCAATAGATTGGCGGCGTCACTCTGGCCGGCTGCCCCGCCGGCGCCGATCATCGTATGTGCCTCGTCGATGAAGAGAATGATGGGCGTGGGCGAGGAGCGTACTTCTTCGATCAACCCCTTGAGCCGGTTTTCGAACTCGCCCTTGATGCCGGCGCCGGCCTGCAGCAAGGCGAGATCGAGGGTCCGCAGGCTCACGTTGCTCAGGACCGGTGGCACCTCACCCTGCACGATGCGCATGGCGAAGCCCTCGACAACGGCGGTCTTCCCGACGCCCGCTTCGCCGACGAGGATCGGGTTGTTCTGCCGTCGCCGCGTGAGAATGTCCACGACCTGGCGGACCTCAAAGTCCCGTCCCAGGACCGGGTCGAGCGTCCCCTGCCGCGCCCGCTCGGTGAGGTTGAGGGTGTACTGATCGAGGTTCGGCGTCTTGCCGGCCGCACGGGCCGGTGCGTCGCCGCGCGGGAGCGGACCAGCCGTGAGGGCATCCTCGACGGAGCGCTCGACGATAGTGGAGAAGTCCTTGCGCAGGCTCTCGCCCCCGATCTTGCCCAACTCTCGGCTGACCTCACCCACCTGGCGGCGCAGCTCGTCGTCGGTCACGAGCGCGAGGATGGTGTACCCAGTGCGGATCGAGCTTGCCCCGTAGTCCACGGACCCGATGAGCCATGCTTCAGTGAGCATCTTGGTGACACTCGGGCCGAGGGCTGGCGTCCGCGCGTTGCCCGACTTCAGCTTGTCCAGGCTGCGCGTGAGGTCCGACGCGAGCCGCGAGCGATTGACCTCGAACTGCTTGAGGATGGCGGCGCTATCGCCATCGCTCGCGTCGAGCAGCTTCATGAGATAGTGCTCGACCTCGACGTCGTAGTGGGTGCGCGACAAACACAACCCGGCTGCTGCCTCGAGGGCGTTGCGCGTCTGGTCGTTGAGCTTGCCGATCAGGCTTCGGAGATTCACGTTCATGGGTGCGCTCGCTTCATAGCGTCAACACCGTCTCGTCGGCGTCCCGGGCGAACCGCGCGGTCGAAAGCCAAGTGCCCCAGCCGAGTGACGTGGGCCGCTGACCGTCGGCGCCGAGCTGGCAGGGCCCCACGTCGTCGCGTCGCAGCACGAGCTGCACTTCGAAGTCGAACTGGTCATGGCTGAAGAAGCGCGTCAGCTCCTGCAGGACCTTGTGGGCCGCGCCCGTCGGAAGGAAGCGCTCGTATTGCTCTCGCGTCAGAGGCCCGAGGCGAATCCGCACGCGCGCCTGCTGGTCCCAGATCTCATCGCCGACTACGGCGCCTTGGCCGACCTGGTCGGAGGCGCCGGCCTCGCTGCCGACATTGCACTGCGTGGCGGGATCGAGGGGATACCAGCCGCCGACGAACTGGTCGATCTCGACCGGGACATCGAAAAAATCCTCCACCACCCGCTGCAACGCCACGGCCGAGCGTGGCTGCGGCCCGAGTGCGCCGGCGTAGAAAATGAACGTCTCGTCCCGGACCGGCATCCGGTTGCGAAAGGCGGGCAGACCGAGGCCCACGAGATCGAGGAAGTGCTCGGTCACGCGCTCGCTACGGTCTCGCTCGTAGGCGGCGGGAAGGTGCTGCTTCTCCCACGCGCGGTAGAACAGTGAGATTATCCGGTGCTGGAAGACGTTCAGGAAGCTCTCCAGTGCCCGGTCGCGCGCGCGCAGGCGCTCAGCAACCAGCTGGGTGTAGTGGTAGGGCAGGACCCCCAGCGGACCGATCAGCCCCATGAAGTTGACACGCAGCCGCGCCGGGCCATCGCCAGGCAGCTCGAGCGTTTCGATCTCGCTCGCCGGGAAGGCGATGGACGGGTTCGCGGAAAAGTGGGCCACCTCGTCGGACGGTGCTCCGAACCCGCCGACGCGTGCCCGCCCGGGGTAGAGACGCTCGAGCAGACGGACCGCCTGGAAGAATCCGAAGGAGGCCGGCTCGGCCGTGAGCTGCGCGGCGAGTTCGGACGCCGCTAGACCAGCGCCTTCCATCCCGCCCTGGCGGGCCATTCGCGCATGACCTCCTTGCGTTGCCGCGTGCGCGCGGCAAGGATGCAGAAACTGTTCAGGCCCGTGTATAGCCCGAGGAACCGTTCGAGCACGCTGGCGAACAGATACACGCTCCCACCTGCGAACTGATCCTCGTCAAAGCCGACTTCGACGCGGTGCCCGCGCGCGAAGCTCAACCCGTGCTCGCCTTCGATCCGCGCGTAGCACGGCGACCCGCGCACCTCGACCACGCCCTGGATCTGCTTTTCACCGGAGACGGCATCTCCGAAGTTGTGCAGCCGCAGCAGCTCTTGCAGCGCGTCGGCCCCGCCCTCAACGAGCGACACGTAGTTGAGCGACAGCTGCGAGATCAGCCGCCACAGTAAGGGCTTGCCGAGGGGTGGCAGGATGACGGAAGTCGGCTTGACCAGCGCGACGACCTTCTGGATCGGACCTCCGCCCGGCAAGGTGAAGTCACCGGACTCGTCGCCGAATGGCAGGCGGCTCGGCAGGTCGCCGTTGAAACACGTGAGGCGGGCGGTCACTGCTTCGAACCGGGGCCGCGCGAGTCGACCGGAGAGGTCGACGAAGGAGATGGCCAGATCGGGGGCTCCCTCCGGGTCCCACGCGTCCGCCGCAGGCTTGGCATACCAGAACGCCTGCGGGCCACCGCCGTCACTGGCGTGCCGGAAGGAATACATCGGCTCGAAGCGCAGTACGTCGGGCGACCCGGGACGAGCGGCTACGACCTCGTCGACCGAAAAGATCCTCGTCGTCTGGCGCCGCCGGGCGTCCGCCACGATCGGGAACTCGTAGCGCGTGGGCACCAATTCCACCGGCTCGGAGTCCTGGCTGAACAGATTGACGATCGGGGCGCATCCCAGCAGGATCGTGCGCTCGGCGACGCCCGCCTCGAGCACGGCCCGCCGCTCGGGCCGCTCGAACGGGGCGATGAGGAAGATGATTTCGGCGCGCGGCCCAAAGCCGGCCGTCCGAACCTGATCGAACCCCGGGAGATCGAGGAAGAAGAACTTCTCGGGGAAGGTGAAATACTCCTGGAGCAGCCGGTAGGCGATCATGGAGCGCCGCGGCAGGGGGAGCATGCCCTCGTCGGGGGCGAACCCCACCGGCCGGAGCGCCGAGCCGGGAAGTACGACCGCGTGCCGCGGCGGCTTGGAGCCGATGTCGCGGATCTGAATCTGGACGCACTTGTTGCAGAGCACCTCGTACAACGTCGACACCAGCGTGACATCACCGTTCAGATGGAGCCGCAGCGTGTCGAGTTCGAGCTTCCCGAACCCGACGTCGGGGAGGCACTGGAGCTCCACGCGCAGCGCTCCCACCGCCGTCGGACCGGAGACCGGCGGCTGGATCTGGTCCGGTGCCCGCCACTGCGCTGCGGTCACCGTGATCGGCCACAGCGTCGTGTCATAGCACGTGCGGAACTTACACGGTGCCCCGCTGACGGGCTTCGAATACAGCACCGCCCCGCGCGGGACGGCGAATCCAGTCGTCAGCTTTCCCTGCTCGGGATCCAAGCGAAGCTCCACGACCGACATCGCTGGGAGAGGGCGGAGATAGTGCGGATAGACGACGTTCAGGAGCGCTTCGCTGATCTCGGAGAAATCGTCATCGAGCTTGAGGTGAACCCGCGCGGAGAGGAACGCGAAGGCTTCGAGCAGGCGCTCGACATGCGGGTCGGCGCACTTGTTGGGCTCGAGCAGGAGCCGCGACGCGACCTTGGGATACCGCTCGGCAAAGGTGGCGCCGGCGCGGCGGAGAAAGCCCAGCTCTTGCTCGTAATAGTAGAGGAGGTCGTCACGCATCCGCTTCCCCCTGCACCTCGAAGGTGGAGCTCGAGACCTCGAGGACCGTATCGAACACCACTTGCTCGGGGCTCGGCTCCATGCGGAGTAGTGCTTCGACCACGAAGCGCACTTCCCGGCGTCCGGCGTCGCCCACACCTCCCACGGTCACGTGGACACCTGACAGGCGGGGCTCGAACAGCGTGATCGAGTCCTCAACCTGTCGGCGCAGCCAATTGCGGGTATCCGTTGACTCGGCGCTGGCCGACGTGATGTCGGGCAGGCCGAAGCGATACAGGGATTGCTGCAGCTCGGCGAACGCTTCGGGGGCGGGCTGCACCACGCGCCGCGTGTTGAGCAACCACTCCAGGTCGCGCCGCAGCCCGCGCTTGAGCTCGCGCACCGATTGGGCCCACGTGAACGAGGGCTCGGCAGGGCTGTGCGGGTCGGTGTCGATCAGGCGATCGAGCACCGACCACTGCACGGTGCGCTCAACCTCTTGTTGCGCCATCGCCGCCTCCGCCTGCTTCCCCACTCGGGAAGGCGATTGCCTGCAACGGGTCGAGGCGGCAGACGCGCCGGTAGAGACTGTCCTTCGTCTCGGCCTCACCTCCCAGCTTCTGGAGGCATCGATACATCAAGCCCATCGGCCGGGCGACGGCATCACCAGCTTCCCACTCTTCGAGCTTGTGCGTCTCGATCTCGTCGACGAGCTCCTTCAGGATCGGCAGGGCGACGGCCTCGAGCCCCGCGTCCACCATGATCCCCGCAGCCTCCGAGCGACACAGAAACCGCGCTCGCTCGCTCTTCTCCTGTTCAGCCTCGCGCATCAACAGCTCGATCGCCTTCTGCGGTCGACCGGCGCGGACTTCCTCCATCGCGCGGTCTAACGACCGCCCAAGCCTGGGGTGCGTGTCCGCCGCCACCAGCGCTGGTCGCGACGCGGCCTCGGCCGCTGCTTCCGCTGCCGCCTCCAGCAGCCCGCCCGTCTGGAGCCAAGCGAGGGTTTCGGCATTGGCTGTCGGCGTGTCGTCCATGAGCGTGAGCTCCGGGAGTCGAGGCACGTCGCGCAGCAGCCCCACGAGCGCGACGCGGAGCCCGATGCTAACGAGGTCGTACTCAGCGCCCAGCTGCCCGCAGGCAGTCAACTCATAGCGCTGCAGGTCGAGCCATCCCCGGCCGAGCGGGGTCGCCATGACCTCTTCGCCTGCGTCCAGGAGCTCGGGCCACTTGCCGTCCAGCAACAGGCCCTTCAAGTGGGTCCGGACGTGTGTAGGTGGCGCAGTGAGGAGCTTGGGATCTACGTCGCCGCCGCGGGCGCGCAGCTCGCCCCAGCGGAAGCCGCGCAGAATGAGGTACGGCGCGGGGTTGCGCGGGTCGGCGCGCCGCAGGTACCGCGCAGCGCTTGCGATGCGGCCCGCGGCGTCGTCGACGCTTGTCGGCTCGGGGGCGAGCGTCCCCGGCCCGGTGCCGCCGCTCGCCGCGAATCCCTCGTTGCCGACGGCGTTCGGCTCCGGAGGGTCCGGATCGGTTTCCAGCTTCTTGGCGAGGAGGTTGCGCGCGACTTCGCCGACATCGTCCAGACTCTTTTGCAGCTCGCCATAGGCTGGGGCGGCGTCGCCAAACTTTTCCTGGCCGGTGGCATCAAGCGCCTGAATGGCCTGCGCGCATCCGTCCACCTGTGTGACTAGTTGCTTGTACCACGCTTTCGGAGTCGCCTGGAAAGCTTTTTCAAACTCCTCGGGCGTGAGTTTGCCCTCCGCGATGGCCGCTTGTCGCGCCGCGAGCTTCTTCTCGTCCCCTGAAGCGCCCGCCTCGGCGCCGACTGACCGCGCTTCCTTGTACTTGAAGAAATCGTGTCCGCTCCGGTTCAGCGGTACGGACCGGATCGCCCTCTGGACGTAGCGGCCGACCCATTCCAGCGGAGCGGCTCGCAGTCCGGCGTCGCCATCCTCCAGCTCGGGATAAAGATGAGCCCAGTGCCGTTCCAGAAGACCGCGGAGCAGTTCGAGCCCGTCTCGGAGGCCGCTCAAGCCCTCCTGCCGCGCGAGGGCCTCGGTGAGCCAGGCGGCGATCTGCAGATCCTTCGACTTCGTGGCGAGTGTCTCACTAGCGAGCTTGATCGTGAGCGGCCAGTCGGCCATCTTGCGCGCACGGGTCCACTCGCCTTGCGGGACGTCGTCGTCCTCACGGCGAGCTTCCTTCAGCTTATCGTACAGGGGTTCATACCGCAGGTTGGTGCCGCCCGGGTTTGGCCCCGGAATGGGTTGCAGTAGGTCGGCCCGCACCGGCATGGGGAGATTCAGGCGGTCGCGGCAGCGACCGGTGTGATGTCTAGCTCGCGCAGTTCCAGAATGGGGACCTCTTCTCCGTCCACCAGGAACAGCTTCTGGCCCATCGGCGCCTCGGTGTTGTCCTCCAGGGCGATCCACTCCGAGAGCCGCCCGAGGCGTACAGCATCGTCGGGGTGCTGCCATGAGAGCGGTGCCACGGCGGGGAGCAGCACTTCGCCCAGCTCGAGACCGCGGAACTCCGGGCCGGGACGGACCACGGCCGGAGTCCAGAGGAGGTCGCGCAACCGCTTCGGGGCGGACATCCGGACCGATGCGACGTGAGCGAACGGGATCCAGAGGTACTGACCAGCGGCGAACACCTCGAGCCGCGTGCCAATGCGGGGGTCGGCGTCCACCAACGATTGGAACGGCCGTCCGTTCAGAGTCCCCGACGCAGCGGGCGGTGTCGGACCCCCGGTGGGGTATGTCCCGGTGCGGAACATCTCCTGCCGGGTCCGCTCGGCGTGCAACGCCCCTCGATAGAGGAGCGCGCCCATCTGGGCCTCGCGGCTGCCGCCGGCGAGCACATCGAGCTGCTTCTCCGCGCGGTCGTGCTCGCCAGCGAAGCAGAGCAACTCGAACAGGAACGTGCGCCGCTGGATGTCGGCCGGATTACCGCGCAGCTCGACACCCAGCGACTCAATTGCCTCATCGAGTTGGCCCCCGCGCAACAGCTCTTCGGCCTTCACGCGCGGCTCCTGCCTTGCATCACGCGGCGTCTCCCGTCTTCCGGTTGTATCTGACAACGATCGCGGCGTCCGGCGAGCCGTCCGGCTTCTGCGGAGTGTAGGTGACCTCCACGCTGCTGAACGCGAAGCCGGCGTGTTCCGTGGGCGTATCGTCACCGCCGGTCGCCCCGGACCAGTTTATGTCCGTGACGAACAACTCCTTGAACTCGTACTTCAGGTAGGCCAGCCCGGAGTTGGCCCCGCTGGCCTTCAGGACCGTCAGCATCGCCGTCGGGAAGTGCTTCCCGGTGCAGCACGACTGGAACAGCTTCGCGCTGGACCGGTCGGTCTTCTTGGTGACCGTGAAGTTGCTGATCTCGACGCGACCCGCCCCAGCGCCCGCTCCAACCGGGCTCGTCGGGTTATGCGCCCCCCAACTGAAGGATTCCAGGGGAATCTGCTTTTCGAAGCCCTTCCTGGTCCCCTCTCCCTCAACGCCATCCAATTTGAGAAATGCATCGAACGCCATGGAACCCCCTCATTGCGCACACGTGCACGGTGAATCAGCGTGGGGCAGGCACGCGCTCACCCCTTGGCCGGCGCCGGTAGATCGGCTACCAGGCGCATTGCCACGCTCAGCTCATCGAGCTGGAAGTGTGGTCGCAGGAACGCGACGGCGCGGTAGGCTCCCGGCTTGCCCGCGATCTCCTGCACCTCGACGCGCGCCTCGCGAAGCGGGCGCTTCGCCTTGATGGTCTGTGCTGCGTCGTCGTCCCCGACCACGTATTCCGCGATCCAGTTGTTCAAGAACGTCTGTATTTGGCTCTTCGACTGGTACCCGCCGATCTTGTCGCGCATCATGACCTTGAGGTAATGCGCGAAGCGGGAGACTGCGAAGATGTATGGCAGTTGCGCCGAAATGCGGGCGTTGGCGGTCGCTGAATCCGTCTGGTATTTCTTTGGCTTCTGCGATGACTGCACGCTGAAGAACGCCGCGTTCGCTGTGCCCTTGCAGTGCACCAGCGGCACAAAGCCGAGATCCGCCAGCTCCTTCTCGCGGCGGTCCGTGATAGGCGTCTCGGTGGGGCACTTCATTGCCACGTCGCCGGCGTCCGTCTTAAACGAATGCACTGGGAGCCCTTCGACCAGCCCACCGCTCTCGACGCCGCGGATGCATGCGCACCAACCATAACTGGCGAATGCTTGTGTGACGCGGGCACCCAACGCCCACGCGGCATTGCCCCACAGGTACTGGCGGTGGTCTGGGACCTGCTCGTCGTACTGGAACGCCTCGATCGGCTTCTCCGGACCGTACGGCTCACGCAGCAGCATGCGCGGGGCCGTGAGCGCCACGTAGCGGGAGTCTTCGCTTTCGCGGAACACTTTCCATTTGGCGTAGTCGGTCGTACTGAAGACCTTGGCCATGTCCCGGGGTTGATCGAGCTGGGTGAAAGCCTCCAGGCTGAACATCTGAGGGGAAGTCCCGGAGATGAAAGGCGCGTGCGCGGCAGCCGAAACCTGAGCGACCTTCTCCAGGAGTTCGATATCCTCGCCCGTCTTATCGAACTCGTAGTCGCCCAGCAGCGCCGCAATGGGGGAGCCCCCGAAGACGCCGTATTCCTCTTCGTAGACTTTCTTGAACAACGCGCTCTGGTCGAACTCCGGGGCGCGTTGCAGGTCTTTGAGCAGATCCTTCTTGGAGACGTTGAGCACCTTGATCCTCAGCTGCTCGCCCGTCTCCGACTGGGAGAGGAGATAGTGTAACCCGCGCCAGGTCGCCTCGAGCTTCTGGAACGCGGGCGCGTGCATGATCTCGTTCACCTGGCTGGCGATGAGGCGGTCGATCTGCGCGATGCGCGCGTTGAGCATCGCGTCGGCATCGCGAGCGACCGTGATAGTGCCCGCGAGCACTTCAGACACGAACTGCTTGATCATGTCCTTGCCACGCTCGCGGGCAGGCGCTTCTTTACCAAACCGGCCCTGGTCGACGATCTGCTCGAGCAGGCTGAGCTCGGCGCTCTGCGGGGCGGCTTGGGCCTCTTGCTCCTTAGGATTGGCCATCTTTGCCTCCGCGCTCGCCTTCGATCTCCGCCTGGAGCTTCTTGCGTTTCTCTTCGTCGCTCAGCGTCGCCATCAGTATCTCTTCGAGCTTCTCGTTGCTCTGCACCTTGCCGCGCAGGTCCGCTAACTGGGCGCGCAGCTCGAGCAGCTTGCGCAGCGGCTCGCTTTTCTGCGCCACGCGGTCCGGCGAGAAGTCATCGAGACTCTCGAAATTCATGTCGACTTGGATCTTGCCGGCGTTGGCTTCGTCGCTCAGCTTGTTGTCCACCGAGAAGGCGAGGTGCGGATTCATGCTCCCCAAGACGTCGTCGAAGTTCTCCAGCGTGACCTCGGCGAACTTTCGGTCTTTGAGCTTGGGGAGCTCGTCCGTCGGCTGCCCGGTGAAATCGGCGAGGACTGCCATCACGAACGGGAGCTCTTTGACCTCAAGGGCGCCCCCGGTCTCGACCTCGTACGTGATGTTCACGCGTGGCGGCCGCACGCGCTCGAGTTTCTTGTGGACGCTCTCTTTGGGCATATGCGCGCTCCTAGTTGAACCGAAGCCTGTGCGGCTTCCGGAACGCGGCTGGAGGGTCGAACGCGACGCTCTTCTGGCACGACCGCACGCCCGGCTCAGGAGTCGCCCCGGTCGCCAAGAACGGGACTACTTCCCTCAACTTGGTAATACGGTGCGGGAAGATCGGTGTCAAGAATGGCATTCGGGCGACTCCCGTGTGGTTGTTCGCGGTCCCAAGCTGTTCGCGGTGTGCGTGTCTGTGAGAAGCTACGGGCGTGGGGTCAGCGGAGGATCAAATTCCCGTCAGCCGGGCGGGTCCTGGACTTACCTTACCGTGGAGCTACTTTTGCCTGCGCCATGAGGCAGATGCAGCCGGTCCTCTGGACCAAGGGAGTGCTCCTCACCCCGCAGCACCTGCAGATGCAGGACCGCTTCCTGGAGGACCTCCTCGAGTTTCGGCTGTCGGCGCTGGCGTTCGCGCCCTGGGGGTTTCACCGCCTCACGGTCGATCGCGAAGCACTGGCCGGAGGCGCGCTCGCTCTGTCCGCGGCCGCGGGCGTCCTGCCCGACGGACTCCTGTTCGACATTCCCAACGCTGATTCCGCCCCGCCACCCAAGCCGCTGGAAGGGTGCTTCCGGCCGGATCAAGAGGCCCTCACCGTCTACCTCGCGATTCCGGAGTACCGCTACGGCGGGCTGAACGTCGCGGCGACGCAGGGCCAGCGGAACACGCGCTTCGTCGCCGAGGTGTTGGTGCGGCGGGACGAGAACACCGGACTGGCCGAAAAGCCGATTCTCGTGGCCCGAAGGAACTTCCGGCTCCTGGTGGAAGGGGAATCACTCGAGGGACATATCGCGCTGCCGGTGGCACGGGTCACGCGCGCGCCGACGGGGGAGCATCAGCTCGATCTGCGCTTCGTGCCGCCGGTGATCGACATCGCCGCGAGCGACTATCTGCTCTCGATCGCTCGCCGCCTGGTCGAGCTGCTCTCGGCGAAGAGCAGCATGCTGGCGGACCGGCGCCGCCAAAAGAACCAGAGTCTCGCGGAGTTCGGCATCTCCGACGTGGCGAATTTCTGGCTCTTGTACACGGTCAACACCTACATGCCCGGTCTCCGCCACCTGTTCGAAGCGCGCCGGGGGCATCCGCGCGAGTTGTTCACCACCATGCTGTCGCTCGCGGGGGCACTCACGGCATTCTCGGCCGCGATGCATCCGCGCGACCTTCCGGCTTACGAACATGCGGATCTCGCGGGATGCTTCACCGATCTGGACGAGAAGCTGCGCGTGCTGCTCGAGACCGTGGTACCCGCCAACTACATCTCGCTGCCGCTCCGGCTCGTCGCGCCGTCGGTGTACTCGGCGGCCATCGACCAGGACCGTTACCTGGAGGCGCCCGATTGGTACCTCGCGCTGAAGGCGGAGCTGCCGCAGCCCGACTTGGTGCGGCGCGTGCCGCAACTCGTGAAGGTCAGCTCGGCCAACCACATCGATCAGCTCATCAAGCAGGCCCTACCCGGCCTGGAGCTGGCGCACGTCGCGAACCCGCCCACCGCGATCCCGGTCAAGGCCGCGCACCAGTATTTCCGAGTCAACAAGTCGGGGGCTGAGTGGATGGCGATCAGCCGCGCACGGAACATCGCGGCGTACGTGCCGGCCGACTTTCCCAATCCTGAAGTGCAGATGCTCGTGGTGCTGCCGCCGGTCTAGCGCGACCACGCCCCAGACGCGCTACGGCTTCAGCGCGAAATACAGCACCAAGAACGCGGCCGCCGCGCCGATGAGTCCCAAGGCGAGCAGCAACACGAACAGTCGTGACGAGCGCGGCTGCGGCGCTGCTTCGGCCGGCTGCTGCGCGGGCGGCTGGCTGGGCGGTGCCGGCAGGCCGGCGACGATGCGGGTGAAGTCGCTCGGTCCCCCTGGTGCTCCTGTGACCCCCACCGAGCCCCCGGCGCTCCCGGCCTGCGGCGGGCTCGGCGGCGCGGAAATCCCCGCCATGAGACGGGTGAAGTCGCCTGGCTCCTTGGCCGCAGTCGGCGGGGCCGCGGGCGCGGGCGCGCTGGGCGGAGATGGATGGAAGGGCGTGGGCGCGTCGCGGGGCGCCGCGGGTGTGTTCAACGCCTGTAGATAATCCCGCGGACCCTGCTCGCCCGGCGGTGCCGCAGCAACGCCGGGCTTCCGGTCGTGGAACAGCAGCGTGAACTCACCTGGCGGGGCCTCTCGCGAGGGCGTCGGAGGCGGCGTTTCCGAGGGGGCGGGCACGCCGCCGGCGGGCCCGAACAGTTGTGTCATCTCGCCCGGCGCCTTCGGTCGCGCGCTCACCGCGGCAGGGGGCGGGGGCAGGGGAGGCGCGGGCGGCGGGGGCGGCGGCGGCGGCGCAGCCGCTGCCGGAGGCGGCACTGGCGGTGCCCCAGGCGACGCGTCCTGTTTCCAGCGCACGAGCGGTCGCTCCGATTCCGGCGACGGCTCGCGCCAGCGGACGGTCGGCTTCTTGGATGCGGGCTCCGCCGGTGGACGAGCTAGCGGTGACTTCGCCGTCACGGCGTCGGACGGCGACGACGGTGGCGTCGCGATGGGAGCGCCGCTCGCGGGCCCGAACATCCCAGTGAAGTCTCCCTGCACCGGGGCAGCCGTGCTCGCGGCCGGCGGACGCGGTGGCTCGGGCGCCGGGGTCGGCTCAGGTGGCGGAGGCGACGGGACGCTGGTGATGGCCCCGAACATCTGGGTGAACTCCCCCGGCGCCCGCGAGGGAGGAGGTGCCGCGGCGCGTGGTCGCTGGGCGGCCTTCGCCTGCAGCCAGACCGGCAGCGTCTCGAACCCCTGAATGAACTGCGTGACGACGACCGGCGCGCCATCCACGTCGACCCGCTCGACGATGCGCATCTGGTCGGTGGGAATCAGCGCATCGAGCAGCGCAAGCAATCGCTCGCTGTCGGCCGAGTCGCCCGGGAGATAGTGCACCATCACGATGTGACCGGCGGAGTCGAGCGCGTGGTAGGTCCGCACGTCTCGTTCGGCCACCACCTTCAGGAGCCGGTATTTCTGCCGCAGCTCTTCGTTCGTCATGGCCAGCCTGCGCTTTCGGCGGCGTTGCCCCCGCGGCACCGCCGGGTATTATTAGCCCGTAGTCGCAGAGCGCCGCTCTCAATAGTACCGATCACGCGGGCATCAGCAAGTGCGGACATGAAGCCTTTCACGAGGGTGGTGTGGCAAGAGGGCATGCACCTCGCGCAGCACCACTTTCAGCTGCAGAGTCGGTACTTCGAGGACTCCGTGACGTTCGCGCTAGCGCAGCTGTTCTTCCGCCCGTACGGACTCGCGGGATGTGAGTTGGATGCGGAAGCCCTGCGGAACGGTACCGTGTCCGTCATTCACGCCCGGGGCGTGATGCCCGACGGGCTCGCCTTTCACGTTCCGGAAGCGGATCCGGCCCCGCCGCCGCGCGCGATTCGTGAGCTGTTTTCGCCCACCCAGGACCGTCACGTCGTGCTGCTCGCCATCCCTCCCTACCGCCCGGGGCGGGCGAACTGCGCGCTCGAGCCGGGCGCGCGTAACGGCGATCTGCGATTCGTGGCCGAGGAGCGCGTGGTCGCTGACGAGACGACCGGGCAGGACGAGAAGTCGGTGCTGTTGGGCCGCAAGAATCTGCGGTTGCTGCTCGATTCCGAGTTGAGTGACGAGATCGTGGCGCTCCCCCTCGCACGAGTGCGTCGGGACGGCGCGGGACACTTCGTGTACGACCTCGATTTCATCCCCCCCGTCCTGGAAATGGGTGCCAGCCCCGGCCTCATGGAGCGCTTGCGCCGGGTCATCGAGATCCTCGAGGCGAAGAGTGATGCACTCGTCGGCCAGCGGCGCAATACGCAGTCGGATGTCGCCGCCTACGCCACGCGGGACGTCGCGAGCTTTTGGCTGGCGCACGCCATCCACTCGAGCCTCGCGCCGCTGCGTCACCTGCTCGAGTCGCGGCGGGCCCATCCGGAGCAGCTGTACACCGAGCTCGCCCGGCTGGGTGGCGCCTTGTGCACCTTCTCGCTCGATTCCGATCCCCGCGCGCTGCCGCTGTACGATCACGATCATTTGGAGGAATGCTTCGGCCAGCTGGAGCGGCACGTTCGCACGCACCTCGACCTGGTGGTGCCGACCAACTGCGTCGCGCTCCCACTCGAGCGCACGCGGAAGTTCCTCTTCACGTGCGCGGTGCGAGACCGGCGCTGCTTCGGCTCGGCGAGCTGGATCCTGGGCGTGCGTGCCGGCGGCGCGCAGACCGACGTGATCGGTGCCGTGCCGAGACTCGTGAAAATGTGCTCGGCCCAGCAGATTGCGCGGCTCGTGAAGGAGGCCCAGGCGGGGTTGCCCCTGGAGCACCTGCCCACGCCGCCCGCCGCGGTTGCCGCGCGCGCCGGCGCGCACTATTTCCTGGTCCGCCAGGAGGGGCCGTGCTGGGATGCGATCGTGAAGAGCGGGGACATCGGCGTTTATCTTCCCGAGGCGCTCGCGGACGCGGAGCTGGAGCTGCTCGTGGTGCTGGAATCGGCAAGCGGCGGCCGGGGGTGACGTCATGACCGCGCGCGCGCTCGGAGACTTGGCGAGCGCTCCCGCTGAGGGTCTGTACCGACGGGGTGCGCTGGCGCTGGCGCTCCAAGAAACCCTCACGGCCACGGTGCGGCTGCGGGCCAATCGACAGAGCGCGACCGACGGCGACTCGTTCCGCGCGCACGTCAAGCAGCTGCTCAGCACGGCGCACGAGGAGGCGCGCCGCGCCGGGTACGCGGGCGAAGACATCAAACTCGCCATCTATGCGGTGGTGGTCTTCCTCGACGAATCAGTCCTCAACTCCCGGCACCCGGCGTTCGCGGAGTGGCCGCGCCGACCGTTGCAGGAAGAGTTGTTCGGCGGCCATATGGGCGGCGAAACGTTCTTCCAGAACCTCCACGCGCTGTTGGGTCGCCAGGACACGGAGGACCTCGCGGACGTGCTGGAAGTGTACGGGTTGTGTCTGCGACTCGGCTTCCAGGGACGCTACGGCGGTGCCGCGCGCGAGGAGCTCCGCGGCTGGGCGACCGCGGTGACCGACAAGATCGGACGGACGCGCGGGGCGCTAGGCCCTCTGTCCCCCGCCTGGGCGCCGCCCGGTGACGAAATCATCGCGGCCCCCAAGGACCCGTGGCTCCGTCCGCTCGGCTATGCCGCCATCGCGGTGCTGGCGCTCACGTCCTTGGTGTCGGTGCTCTTCTGGCTGTGGCAACAGTCGTGGCTGGGGGAATTGCGGGGTGGCGTCAGGTGAAGGCGCCACTGCCAAAATCCCGCCGGGCGCGGCTCTGGCTCGTCACCGCAGCGGTCTATCTGCTATTCGCTGTCTTCGTGTGGCTGTTGGGCGGCTGGCTCGCGCTGGGGGGCGCGAGTCTCTGGCTGCTGCGATTCGGGCTGTGGGCGCTCGGCCTCATAGCCGCGGGGCTGGTGTTGTGGTTCTTCGCTGGTTGGGCGGCGGAGGGTGAGCCCGGTGGCGCACTCGGGGGCGACGACGTCGACACGACCCTCACGGCAGCGGCAGCGCGGCTCGCGTCCGCCCGCGCGGCGGGCGCGCGCGAGCTGCGCAGCCTTCCCATGTTCGTGGTGCTGGGCCCGGAAGCGAGCACCAAGACCACGGTGGTCGTGCATTCGCAGCTCGAGCCGGATCTGCTCGCGGGCGAAGTATTCCGCGGCGATCGCATCGGCCCCACGCCCGGCGTCAACGTGTGGTTCACCCAACACACGGTCTTCCTCGAAGCGGGAGGCAAGCTCGCCGCCGATTCGGGGCGGTGGAGCCGCCTGCTCCGGCGCGTAAGGCCGCGCCGGTTGCGCGCGACGCTGACCGGGAAACCACAGGCGCCGCGTGCCGCACTCGTGTGCTACAGCTGCGAGGAGTTCCTCAAGCCGGGCGGCGCCGAGGCGGTGGCCGCGGCGGCGCGCGACCTCCGCACGCTGCTGCTCCGCATGGCTCAGGGGTTCGGCGTACAGCTTCCGGTCTACGTGCTGTTCACCAAGGCCGACAGGATTCCGTACTTCGCCGATTTTGCGCACCACCTCTCCCGCGAAGAAGCCCAGCAGGCTTTGGGGGTGACCGAGCGGTGGCCCGCGCGGACCTCGGGGGGCGTCTATGCCGATCGCCAGTTTCAGCGGTTGAATGCGGCGTTCGACCGCTTGCTCGCAGCGGTGGCGGCGAAACGGCTGGATCTGCTGGCGCGCGAGACTGAAACCGAGCGTCAGGCGGGCCTGTACGAGTTCCCGCGCGAGCTGCGGAAAATCGTTCCCTCCACGATTCAATTCCTGGTGGACCTGTGCCGGCCGAGTCAGCTCGAGGTCGGTCCGGTGCTGCGCGGGTTCTACTACACGGGCGTGCGAGCCGTGGTGGTGGGCGATGGAGCCCCGGTCGCGCCGGCCCGAACGCCCGCGGCCGCCGCTCCGGGACGGATCGCCGCCACCCAAGCGTTCGACGCCAGGGCGTACGAGGCGGTCGCCGCGCCCAGCCCGGCGGCGCCGACGGCGCACAAGGCGCCCCAGTGGCTCTTTCTGGGGGCGCTGTTTCGCGACGTCCTGCTGCGTGATCGCGCGCCGCTCGCAGCGGCGCAGGGTGCGCGCAGCGTCGCCGTGCTGCGGCGTGCGGGACTGACGGCCGCGGCGGTGCTCTTCCTGATGGGCGGCCTCTGGTCCCTGGTCCAGTACGTGAAAAACGGGCGGGCCGTCGCCGCCGCGCGCGAACTGGCGACCGTGGCAGCGGGCGACAGGGACCTCCCGCCGCTGGAGACGCTCAATCGGCTCGAGACGGTGCGCACCCACCTCGGCCGATTGAGCGCGTGGCGTCGCTGGTGGTGGTACAAAGGAACGGGCCTGTACGGCGAGCTGCTGGGGCGATACCAAGATCGCTTCAACCAGATCCTGCTCGAGCCCGCGCGCCTGGCGTTGCTGCGATCACTCGACAGCCTGCCGGAAGCGCCCAATGCCCCGGATCAGTACGGCCGCGCGTACGAGCTCCTGAAGGCCTACCTGATGACCACCAACCAGTCGGACAAGCTGACCGCCGACTTCGTCGTTCCCGTCCTGATGGACCGGTGGCGCAACGGCCGGCAGCTCGATCCCGCGCGAACGGAGCTGGCGCGCCGGCAGTTCAACTTCTACGCGAGCCAGCTGTGTCGCACGGCCTCCTGCGTCGCCGATGCGGAAGCGCGCGTCGTGGATCACGCCCGGGCCTTCCTGGGGAAGTTCACCGGTCTCGACCGCGTCTACACCGTGATGATCTCCGACGCGTCCGCCAAGAATCCCGGTGTCCAGTTCAGTCGGAAGTATCCCGGCGCGGCGGGCTTCGTGACGGACACCTATGAAGTCCCCGGGGCGTTCACGGACCGAGGGTGGGCCTCGGTGCAAGACGCCCTCAGGCATGTGGACGAGCAAGCCGAAGACTGGGTGGTCGGGGAGCAGCCGGGTGGGCTCGATCGGGCGCAGCTGGTCCACGACCTCCGGACCAAGTACATCGCCGAGTACATCGCACGCTGGCAGGCATTCCTCGGCGCGGCATCCGTCGCCGCGTACGGCAGCCCGCAAGACGGGGCTCGGAAACTCGCGCAGCTCGGGGGGAACCAGTCACCGTTGCTGCAGCTGCTGTTGGTCGTCGCTCAGAACACGGCGGTCGACGCCGCTACTGTGGGCGGGGCGTTCCAGCCGGTGCATGTCGTGATGCCCCCGACCGCGGGAGGGACGCTGGTGGTCAAGGCGAATCGCGCCTACGCCGACGCCCTGAAAGCGCTGGGCCGCGCGGTCGAGCAAGGCTCGCCGGGCGCCGGTGACCCCGCGGTCCGCAACGCGCAATCGATCGTCGACAGTCTGGCCGGCAGCTTTCGCACCACGGGTGACGCCGCGGCCGTCGGTACGGTCCTGGCGAAGCTGTTGAATCAGCCTATCGCGTCATTGAGCGGGATCCCCGTCGCGGGGGTGAACGGGCGCGGAGCGCAGTTCTGCCGTTCGTTCGGACCCGTACTGGCGAAGTATCCCTTCAGGCCGGACGCACGGGTCGACGCGACGGTCGCCGAGGTCGCCGGCATCTTCGAGCCCAATACGGGGGCGTTGTGGCAATTGTACAATGATGCGCTGCACGACATCCTGGTGAAGCAAGGCGCTCAGTTCGTGCCCAAAGCGGGCGCAGCTTTCAATCTTACGTCGGCGTTCGTACGCTTCTTCAACCGCCTCGCCGCCGTTACCGACGCGCTGTGGCCGCCAGGCGCCAAAGACGCGGGATTCGAGTTCACGCTTAAGCTGCTGCCCTCGGAGGCGGTTCCCACCGAGACGTTCAGCATGGACGGCCAAGTGCACCGCTTCACCCGGACTTTCACGTCGGCGCAGCTGTACCGCTGGTCGGGCGCGACAGCGCGCGATGTGCAGGTGTCGGGCGAGGTCCGCGGCCGCGAGGAGACGCTGGTGAGGTTCGACGGAACGTGGGCGTTGTTCAAGCTGCTGCAGCGGGCGAGGTGGCAGACGAGCGCCTCGCCCTCCGTGGTACAGTGGGTGGTGCCGGTCCAGGGGCAGCCCCAACCGCTGCCCGTCCAGGCCGAATTGAACCTGGCCGAGGCGCGGCCGATATTGAAGGGCGATTATTTCCTGGGCATGAGCTGCGTCGGGCAAATCGTCCATTGATGGTGAGGACACGAATGCGAGCGAGACTCTGCTTCCTGGTCGGCGGCCTCACTCTCACGCTCGGGTGTCACCGCGGCGGCATCCAGGGGCTGACGCCGGTGCTCTCCAGCGCCCGGGTCTACTACGACGACGGTCCCGCGTTCCGAGACACGGTGCGCAGGGTCGTACGCGATCTGCCCACGTGGAAGACCGTCTGGACGCAGGCCACGTCCACGCAGGCTTCCCCGCCGCCGCTGCCCGCGATCGATTTCGATCAGGAAATGATGGTGGTCGTGGGCGCGGGTCGCATGACCCCCGGCGACCAGATTCGTGTCGACTCGGCGGGTGTCCGAGGGGACTTGTTCGTCGTGGTCGTGCGGACGATCATGCAGTGCCGTCCGTTCCGAGCCGACGTGTACCCGCTCGAAATCGTGCGCGTGTCGCACAGCGACAAGCGCGCGACATTCGTGGAACAGCGCGAACGCGCCGCCAACTGCTAGCGGCCGTCCCGCGAAGACCGCCTACGGAGCCGACGGCGGCCGGTAGGTCGCGATTGGCTCGGCAAACCGCTTGAGCACGCCGGTGAGACCGATCGAGTATTCCCGATCGTTGTCTTGTTGGAGGCGGAGCGCTTCGACTTTCCCGGTGGAGAGGTCGCGCGCGAAATAGACGACCACACCCCCCATCACACTGCTCATTTCGCCGAGGATCTCGAACTTCCCCTGCGTCGCCTCCTTCACGGCTTGCAGCAGCTCCGTCTTGCCGCGTTGGCGGCCGGCGGACCGGTCGCTCCAAAGATTGAAGCCGCACGCGGTACAGAAGCGGTCCCACCCCCGCAGGGCTGCATTGCAGCGCGGGCACGTGCTCGGCGGGGCGGGAACTTTATCATCCAGGCGCTTCACCACCTCGAGCAGGTATTCGTTCCGCGTCGTGCCGCTCGGCGTCGCCCGGAGGGCGACCAAGCTACCGCTAGCGCGGTCGCGCGCCAGGTACGCGACGGTGCCGTCGGCGCTGCGCCCGATCTCGCCGAGCACCTCGAAGTCCCCCGCCGCGGTGTCGCGCACCGTCTCCTCGAGCTGGTCGCGCGGCGGTGTCGCCGCGCTGCCACCCGTAAGACTCACTCTGCCGCTGCCGGAATCGCGCAGGACGCCCACGTAGAGATTCTACGCCTGAGCATGAGAATCGGTAAGACGTCCGGTATTCGCGATCGGCGCGGCGCTGCTCGTTCCGGCGGGCTGAGCGTTTCCTGACTGCCGTTTGACTGCTCCATTCCATCTTGTGAGCTAACAACTCCGCACCGCTCGGGGGGTCTAGACAGCCTCCGTGAGGGCCTGCATATTCGGCCGCTGCTGGCCCTCGTCGCTGCAACGTGCGGAACGGGATCGAGGGAACCGTGAAGTCCGTGTCTGTATCTGTCGTGCAGCAGTCCGATGCCCGCCCAGCAGCCGCGTGATTCTCTCGCCCCTGCCTCAGTAGGATCCTGCCCAACCTGCGGGACGGACATTCTCGCGGGCGACCGCTTCTGCGGTGGCTGCGGCGCTCCCGTGCCGGCCGCGGCGGAAGCCGAGCTGTTGGCGGATCTCCAGCGCGTCACGCTGGGCGAACACGACATCCGGGGCATCCTCGGCCGCGGCGGCATGGGACTCGTGTATCTGGCCCACGATATTTCCCTCAACAAGAAAGTCGCGATCAAGGTCTTGCCGCCGTCCCTGCTGCAGGGTGAGGCGGCGGTCGAGCGGTTTCGGCGCGAAGCGCGGATCGCCGCGTCGTTGCGCCACCGGCACATCACGTCGGTCTTCGCCCTCAAAGAGACGACGAAGGTTGTCTTCTTCGTCATGGAGTACGTCGAGGGTCGCACGCTCGACGCCATTCTCCACGACGAAGGGCGGCTCGCGGTCGACGCCGCCGAGGCCATCATCTACGACACGGCGGGAGCCCTGACGTACGCCCACCGCCGTGAGGTGGTTCATCGGGATCTGAAGCCCGCGAATATCATCGTCGACGTCGAGGGGATGGCGATGATCACGGACTTCGGCGTGGCCAAGGTCAGCACGGCTCAGGGCCTGACCACCGCCGGCTCAACGGTGGGCTCGCCCAGGTACATGAGTCCCGAGCAGTGGTCCGGCAAGGCGACGAGCCTCTCGGATCAATATGCGCTCGGGTGCGTCGCCTACGAGATGCTCGGAGGGCGGGCGCCCTTCGAGGGGGAAACCATCGAGGAGCTGATGAAGAAACAGCTCTTCGACGCGCCACAGCCGCTGAGTGAGCTCCGGTCCGACTGCCCGCCCGCCCTGGCCGACGCCGTCATGCGCATGCTCCAGAAGGACCCGAGCCAGCGCTGGCCGTCGCTCGACACCGCGGTGGCCGCGATGGGCTTGCACGCCGCCGCGCCGGACGATCCGGTGCGCCTGAGTCTCGCGCAGTTCGCCAAGCGGGGCCACGACGTGCGGGCGTTGCCGAAGACGCCGCGGAGCCCGATCCCCGTCAGCAAGATCAGCGTGCGGCGCCAGCCGGGCGCCCAGCGTCTGCCTGGCATCAGACGCCTCCTTCCGTGGGTAGCGGGGGTTATCGCCGTGGCTGGGGCAGGCGCGTACCTGCTGCTGCGCTCTCCCTCGACTGGATCGGTGGCCGCCGTCGAGATCCTCGGCGCGCCCGCGAGCATGCGAGTGGGGGAGCGCGCCCAGCTCAACGTGCGGGCCAAGAACGCCGCCGGCGCAATCGTCCGCTCTGCCAGCGTCGCGTGGTCGAGCAGTGATTCGGCTGTGGCGTCCGTGTCCCGGGATGGGGCGCTCACGGGGATTGCGGCCGGCAACGCCACCGTGACGGCCGCGAGCGGAGAGAAACGTGGGAGCGTTTCTATCGCCGTGCAGCCTGTGGAAGTGAAGGCACCCCCGGCCGCCGCCGCCACCGTCCCTGGCGGAGCGGTAGCGTCGGTCGAGCTCGTCCCCTCTCGCGCGCGCATCGGGCTCAACCGGACGCTTCCGCTGCGGGCCGTCGTAAAGGATGCCGGCGGAAATGTGCTGCGGCGGCGAGTGGACTGGGCGACGAGTGCCGCGACCATCGTTGCGGTGGCGCCGAATGGTGTTCTCACGGGCGTTCAGCCCGGCACCGCGAACGTAACCGCGACGAGCGCCGCCGTAGTCACAATAATGGGACCAGCGCCTGGTCCCCCGGGCGTCCTGCAGATGCTCGTCACACCGTGGGCGAACGTGACGGTCGACGGCGTGCCGCGCGGGCAGCGTACGCGCGGGGTTGACACCCTCTCAGCAGGAGTGCCGCACCGGCTGCGGTTCGAGCACGCTGGCTTCGTGACCATGGATACCACCACAACGCTGCAGCCGGGCGAGCAGCGTCTGCTCAGAATCCAGATGACACCGAGGAACCCATGAACACCGTCGCGCAGGGGCTGCGCCCCCACGGGCTCGTCTTGTTGCTTAGCGTGGTGGCGGCAGGTTCGCTCTCTGGGCAGGACCCGCGGGATGCGATGGTGGCGCGGGCGTTCAACGAGTTCGACGCCGCGCGCCGGCTCCAGCTCCTCATGAGCGCGCTGAACCCGACGGCTGGGCCGCCGCGTGGCGCTTGGCCGGTGGGCGTGCAGCTGCTGGCTCAGACGCTGATTGAGGATGGGCAGGACTCACTCGCCGGCGTGTGGCTGCGGTGGGCGGTGCGGTTGTCGCCCGACCTGCAGCCCGACACGGTGCAGTTCCTGCCGAAGGTGGTGGTGGCGTATCGGGCGGCGCGGGACTTCGTGCTGAGCACGCGGGCGGCGGGGGACTCGACCGCGGCGACGACCTGGCTGTGGCCGGCGCAGGACACGGGGGAGCGCGTGGGACGGATCCAAGTGGCAGCCGCCGCGATGGGGGTTCCGGTGCGGGTCGAGGTCAAGGGCGTCGGGCCGATCGGGGTCGGCGGGAGCGTGCCGCTCAGCCCGGGGAGCTACCAGATCAGCGCCTCGGCGGCCGGCTACGACAGCATGCAGGTGACGCGGGAGGTGCTGCCGGGGGTGACGACGGTGCTCGAGGTCCGGCCCCGGTCCGCGCTGGCCCGCGTGGCGCCCAAGGTGCTGCCGCCACCAGGGAGGCCCACGCCGGCGCCGGGCGCCGCGCCGCAGAAGAAGAAGGGCTTCCCAGTGGTGTGGGTCGTGGTCGGGGCAGGGGGCGCGGCGGCCTTGGTGGCGATCCTCGCCGGGGGTGGCGGTGGGGGTGGCGGCGGCGGCGCAACCACTGGTGGCATGACTTTCACATTCCCATCCCAGTGAGGCAGTTATGAGCCGGTTCTGGAGAACTGGTGCTGTGCTAGCGCTGGGGTTCCTAGCGTGTGACAATCCCGCGGGGCCGTCTCCCCCTGGAACCGGCGGCTTAGCGCTACGGATACTCCCTGCGGCGGGTGGAGGCGTGCCGTTCGATTCGGGATACGTGATTGTGCACGGCCCGGGCCCTACGGACACCACAGTGAAAGCCACTCCGGGCGGGCGTGTAACAGTGAATAACCTCAAACCCGGCCCGTACACCGTCGGGTTGGAGGGGTTCGCCGGGGGCGGCGTCAGCAGCTTCCAGCAGCTCTCCGTCACGATCGTCGTGGGGCAGACCGCGACTCCCACGGTATCCCTCCAGCCGTTCGGGACGGTAATCGACTCGATGCCTAGTTACACCACGAGCGGGCAGAAATTCGCAGTCGTCTTTTCGAAAGTAACGATCGCCGCGAACTATGTCGTGCAGAAAGATTCCTGTGAGCGACACGAGCGTACAAATCGCGATTCCTCCCACCGGGCCGTACTACGTGCGGGTGGCGGCCGTCGACCCGTACGGGAAGCGGAGCACTCCGAGCGCGGCACGGCAGATCACGACGTTCACGCAAGTGGTGGTCACGCCCAGTAGCGTGGATTCGCTCATCGGGACCGGCGATACGGTCCGCTTCACGGCCAGCGGCAAGGACCCGAAAGGCAACGCGATCAGCGGCATCACGTTCGCGTGGACGAGCAGCAACGCGGCGGCCGCCACGGTGAACTCGAGCACCGGCCTCGTGACGGCGGTGGCGAACGGAACCTCAACTATCACCGCAACCGGGCCGGCGAGCAAAACCGGCACTGCAACGTTCAAGTCAGCCAGCGTCGCGCCCAGCTTGGTGACGACGCTCAACTACAATGTTTCATCGAACGCTTCGAACCATCCGATGTCCGCGGCATCGAATGGGTCCTTCTACTACACGATCTCCGATGGTGGAGCGCCGTCTACGATCAGGCGATACACCTTGGCTGGTGTCTTTCTCGATAGCACCCTCGTCCAGCTCGATGCCCGGGCGTTGCTGTACAGCCCCGTGAACGGAAACTTCTACGTCAAGATCTTTGGGTTCGACTGGTATCGGGTCAACGTGAGCACCGGAGACACGGCCCACGTATTCACTGGCAGCTTCGCCTTCCAACAGTCGTCGCCTGGCATTAGCGCCGACGGCGGGGTCATCTACGAGCACGAGAGTGACACGGTCCGTGTGTTAGACTTTGTGAGCGGGAAGCAGACCGCGCAGTTCAACAGTGGTTTTCAAACCGGTGCCTTCCCGTCGAATGAAGCGATCGCGGCCGACGGGTCCCACCTGTTCACCTGGGACGGGACGACCGTCTACATGTACGACGTGAAGGCGCGGTTCATCACGTCGTTCACGGTGCCAAACGGTAACTACGGATTCTCGTTGTCGTTCGCCAACGGCCTCCTGTGGACGACGACGGACATAGCCTCGGGGACGGGGACCTGGTACGGATATCGCTTGGTGAAGCAGTAGCGGGACCGTAGTGGACTGGGCATGCCGCGGTATTGACGGCTGCCGGGCGCCGCCTCGCTCGCGTCGCCTTTTCGGGAGCCGTTCGTAGAGCTGTCCGAGCACGTCAAGCAGTACCGGTCCGCGCAGGCGAGGTGTACCGGACTGGGACTTGGGGAGATCGGAGAGGTCGTTCTAGCCGCCGTCGCGGCCGCGGGGCTCGGCGCTCAGAAGCTGCTTGATACCAACTGGGCCATCGGCTCGCTTCAGCTGTCGCAATGGACTCGTCTGGTCCATCGGACGACTAGTCCGCCGCCTGCTGGGGAGGCGGTTCCTCGTCGGCCGGCAGCCGGAACGACTTCACCGCGCCGGTGAGATTCTCGGCGGCCTCGGCAAGCGGTTTCGCCCAACGGTGAAGTGCCGTGTGCGGAGACACGTCCTCTTGCGGTCGTCCCGGCGGGGTGCATATTGGAACGGACTCAGATGCTGTGAACCTCGCGGTGCGATGTCGTGCGGTCGCCCATGCTGCGAGGGGAGCGAATCGCGAAACCGGCTGAGCGAGCTACTCGCTTAGCCGGTCCTCATTTTTTTTGTGACGTCCAGCTGAGCGGGCGCTGACGGCGACTTGACTACTGCGCGGTAGCATTGTGCCGCGCGACGCACGCTGGCCCCACACCGAGGCTGGAGGATCGCATGGCAACGCGAGTCCCACTACCCCCGAGCACGGACGCCATGAGGTACGCACCTGCGATCCGACTACAACGATTCAGCTGGTTGGCCTTGCTGCTCAGCCTTGTCGCAAGGGCGTCGGTGCGCGCGCAAGACCCGCGGGATGCGATGGTGGCGCGGGCGTTCAACGAGTTCGACGCCGCGCGTCGGCTCGAGCTGCTCATGAGCGCCCTCAACCCCACCGCGGGACCGCCGCGCGGCGCCTGGCCCGTCGGCGTTCAGCTGCTCGCCCAGACCCTGATCGAGGACGGTCAGGATTCGGTCGCGGGCGCGTGGCTGCGGTGGGCGGTTCGGCTGTCGCCTGACTTGCAGCCCGACACCGTGCAGTTCCTCCCCAAGGTCGTCACGGCGTATCGCGCGGCGCGAGACCTTGTGCTGAGCACGCGGGCGCCGGCGGATTCGATGACGGCGACGACCTGGCTGTGGCCGGCACAGGCGACGGGCGAGCGGGTGGGACGCATCCAGGTCGCCGCCGCCACGTTGGCGGTACCTGTGCGGATCGACGTGACTGGCGTGGGTCCGATCGGTGCGGGCGGCAGCATCCCCTTGAGCCCCGGCAGCTACCGCATCACGGCGTCGGCGTCCGGTTACGACAGCATGCAGGTGACACGGGAGGTGCTGCCGGGAGTGACGACGGTGCTCGAGTTCCGGCTGCGGTCGGCCCTGGCGCGGGTGGCGCCGAAGCCGCCGCCGCTCCCTCCAGTCGGCACGGGCCCGGTAGCGGTGCCGCAGAAAAAGAAGGGGTTTCCGGTCGGATGGGTCGTAGCGGGGGCGGGTGGAGTGGGGGTGCTCGCGGCGCTTCTGTTGAAAGGCAAGCCGCCGCCACCGCCACCCACGGGCAGCGTGACTGTCACGTTTCCGAATTGATGAGCGATCAGGCATTGTCGTGATGACGTAGGTACGCAAGCGATGACGTAGGTACGCAGGCCAAGGAAGAAGGGAACCCATGCGTGCGGCACTTTGTATCGTAGCAGCGGCGCTCGGCTGCCTGTGGGCATGCGACCAGCCCACCAGCGCCCCGGTCGGTGGAGCGAGCCTTTCACTCGTCCTCCCGGCGAGTGCCGTTGGCCTGGACTCGGGACACATCTTGCTGCGCGGGACCGCCAGCAGGACGATCACGGTTTATCCCCCTCAGACGGTCACGATTGAAAGCCTCGAGCCAGGTCCGTACACGGTGTCCCTTGCGGGATTCGCCAACAACGTCGTCGATCGTTTCTTCCAGACGGGGGTCACCGTGGTAGCGGGCGGGAACGCGAGCGTGACGGTCACATCGGACAAGTTCGCGCCGTTTGTGCCGAGTCAGGTGACGGCGCCGACTTCCGCAACGAG
>Ga0209161_10000393_pt1 | contig 35429 bp, 34 predicted proteins | sample GraSoiAngelo_155_FD_186169 | JGI IMG/M metagenome (GOLD analysis project Ga0209161, IMG submission 186169) | Grasslands soil microbial communities from the Angelo Coastal Reserve, California, USA - 14_1009_13_30cm (SPAdes) (version 2) | ecosystem: Environmental > Terrestrial > Soil > Grasslands... | reverse complement strand
AAGCCTGTGCTCGAGAACGTTTCGAAGGCGGACGCCGAGAAGGCGGTCGCTCGGTTGAAGGAAGCGGGCGCGACGGCCGAGCTGAAGTAGGGGCGGAGCTCCCCATCCGGCCGGGCCGCTTCGCGGCGCGGCCACCTTCCCCAGCGAGTGGGGAAGGGAAGCGGGGAGGTGAAGGTCTGAGCGTCCGGGGCTGAGCCTGCCCACGGCGCGCCGGCTCTCGGCCCGCGGGTGGTTTGGGTTCCACCGGCTCGGCGAGGGGTGGAATCGCCCGCGCCACGGCACGGCCCGGGCTGACCCGAATGGGCGTGCCGTGGTGATCGAACCGCAGCTGCCGGCCGCGCACCAGCGTGTAGGTGGCGCGCCGGTGGTCGACGCTCACCTTGATGATCCGTCCAAGGAACGTGACCCTGAAGGACAGCTTGCGGATCGCCTGCGGAAGGCGCGGGCTGAAGCTGAGCGAACCGCCATGGTGGCGCATCCCGCCGAGGCCCTGGACGGCGGCGATCCATGCGCCTGCCGCCGAGCCCATATGCACGCCGTCGCGCACGTTGCGCTCCAGGTCGTCCAGGTCCATGAGCGCGGCCTCGGCCAGGTAGTCGTGCGCGAGCTGCAGGTGCCCGACCTCCGCCGCGATCACGGCCTGCGTGCACGACGACAGGGATGAGTCTCGGACGGTGATCGCTTCGTAGTAGGCGAAGTTGCGCGCCTTCTCATCGGCGGTGAACGCATCGCCGCGAAGGTGCATCGCCAGGACCAGGTCGGCTTGCTTCACGACCTGCTTGCGGTAGAGGTCGAAATACGGAAAGTGGAGGAACAGCGGGTACTGGTCCGGCCGGGTGTGGGCGAAGTCCCAGGGCTCATGGTCGGTGAACTGGCTTGCCTGCTTGTGGATGCGCAGGTCCGGCTCATATGGCACGTAGACCTTGGCCGCTGCCCTGCGCCATGCCTTGATCTCTGAAGCAGCCACCTTCAGACGCCTCGCGACGTCTGGGTTGCGTTTGACTGCGTCCGCCGCGGCGTTGAGATTTCGCTGCGCCATGAGGTTCGTGTACAGGTTGTTGTCCGCGAGGGCGCTGTACTCGTCCGGACCCGTGACTCCGTCGATCCGAAACTCACCGCCGCGGTCGTGATGGCCAAGGGACGCCCACAATCGCGCGGTCTCGATCAGAAGCTCGGCGCCATGGCTCTGCTCGAAACGCGAGTCGCCGGTCGCGCTGACGTAGCGCAGGACGGCGTCGGCGACGTCAGCGTTGATGTGAAATGCCGCCGTCGACGCGGGCCAGTAGCCGGAGCACTCCTCGCCGCGAATCGTGCGCCACGGAAAGGCGGCGCCCTTCAGTCCGAGGTCACGTGCCCGGTCGCGCGCGAGGTCGAGGATCGAGTGCCGCCAGCGCAGGGCATCAGCGACGCAGTCGGGCGCGGTGTAAGTGAGGAAGGGAAGGACGAACGTCTCCATGTCCCAGAAGGTGTGGCCGTCGTAGCCCGGACCGGTCAGCCCCTTCGCGGGGATCGCACGCTGCTCGGCACGTGCGGCCGACTGCAGGACGTGAAACATCGCGAAGCGGATGCCCTGCTGGACCTCGTCGTCGCCCTCGAGCTCCACGTCTGACCGCGCCCAGAAGCTGTCAAGGTACCGGCGCTGGGCAGCGGCAAGGCCGTTCCACCCGTGCTCGACCGCTTCGGCCAGCGCGCCTTCGACCTGCGAGCGCAGAGCCGGCACCGACCTCAGGCTCGACCAGCCGTATGCGACGAACTTCACGAGCCTGAGGCGCTGGCCGGGCTTGACCCTGGACGTCACTGTGAAACGGGCGTGGTCTGCGTCGCTCTCGCACTTGACCTCCGTCCCCCTCGGCCCGCGCACGACGTGCTCCATGGCGGTCGCCACCCGGAGGCGGCTGCGCTTGGTGGAGTGAATGAGCACCGCGCCGCGGTCGGTCGCTGCGGACAGCTCAGCCGTGAGCGGGATCTCGATGACTTCCGCCGCGCGGGGGTCTTGCCGCGACGCGTCGGGGACTGGCTCGTTGGCGACCAGCTCCGATTGGATCACGAGCTCGGCCTCCGCATCGATTGTCTCGACCTCGTAGAGCACGGCGGCCAGCGCACGGTGCCGCAAGGACACCAGGCGAGCCGAGCGCACGCGGACGGCGCTGTGCGCGGGCGACTCCCATTCGGCCGTGCGCGTCAGCAGGCCGGACTTGAGGTCGAGCACGCGCTCGTGGGATTTGAGCTTGCCGTAGCGGACGTCGAACGGCTCGTCTTCGACCAGCAGCCGGATGATCTTGCCGTCGGTCACGTTGACCAGCGTCTGCCCTGCCTCGGGATAGCCGTACGCCGCCTCCGCGTAAGGGAGGGGCACCTCCTCGAAGACCGCGTTCAGATATGTGCCCGGTGTGGCGTGCGGTTCGCCTTCATCGAGGTTGGCGCGCCATCCGATGTGGCCGTTGGACAGGGCGAAGATCGATTCGGACTGGCCGAGGCGGTCGAGGTCGAGCCTGGTCTCACGAACCTTCCACGGCTCACATGTGAATCGGTCGCTCTCGATCACGTCATCTCGTCAGCAGCTCGGCGAGGTCTTTGACCACCACGTCCGCGCCGTGAGCGTACAGAGCGTCGGCCTGGCCGGCGCGGTCGACCCCTACCACCAGGCCGAACCCGCCTGCGCGGCCGGCCTGGACCCCGGCGAGCGCGTCTTCATAGACAGATGCCGCCGGTGGCTTGGCGCCGAGGACAGATGCGGCTTTCAGGTAAGTGTCTGGGGCGGGCTTGCCATTGAGGTGCTCGCGCTCGGCGACGATGCCGTCGACCTGCGCGTCGAAAAAGTTGCTGAGGTTCGCCGCGGCGAGGACTTCGGTGGTGTGCCTGCTGGAGGAAACGACGGCCAGCTTGAGACGGGCCGCCTTGACGGCGTGGAGATAGCTGATCGAGCCGTCGTAGGTCTGGACTCCGTCGTGATGGATGAGGTCGAGGAAGAGCTGGTCCTTCCGATCTGCGATGTCGTGGACGGTTTCGTCTGGAACGGTGATGTGGCGTGACGCGAGGAAGGAGCGGACGCCGTCCTCGCGGGGCTTGCCGTCGACGTAGTCGTCGTAGTCGTTCACGAGGTCGAAGGGGGGTTGGTGGCGGGCCGCGAGGAATTCGTCGAAGACCTGCTTCCAGGCGCGGGCATGGACCCTGGCGGTCTGGGTGATCACGCCGTCGAGGTCGAAGAGGCACGCGGTGATCTGCTCGGGCAGGCCCAGGCGGCTCATCTAGCTAGAACGCGCTGGGTGATTCCGCGCGTTTGGCGTCAGCGGTGCGGATCGGCGGCTGTTTTAACGCACCGGTGCGTCACCGGTGCGGAACTACGCGGTTCTGCTCGCGGCTCCTACGTGGTCGAGGACCAGGTCCATTCCGCGCTCCAGCTCTTCCTCCGTGACGCACCAGTGAGGGGAGAGGCGGATCCGGCCCGGGCGCGAATCGACGATCACGCCGGCGGCGTGGAGCTTCGACTCCACCTCTTCCGGACGGTCGCATTCCAGGGTCACGATGCCGCATCGAAGGGCGCGGTCCATTGGTGTGAACGTTTTCACTCCGGCCTTGGCGCAGCGCTCCAGGATCCTGTCGGTCAGGTCGCGCAGCCGCTCCTGGATGTTGGCGACGCCCACTTCGAGAATCAGCTCCAGGCCGGCGAGACCCGCGTAGTGGCAGGCCATGGCCCACGTGCCGGTCTCGAGCCGGCGGGCGTCGTCGGCGAAGACCAGCTCCTGCAGCGTGAAGGAGAAGGGGTCGCGAGTCGCGAACCAGCCGGTGCCCTGCGGGCGGACCTGCGGGATCAGCTCAGGCCGGACATAGAGGAAAGCGTTGCCGGGGCCGCCGCTGAGCCACTTGAGGCAGCCGCCCACGAAGGCGTCGCAGTCCATCGCCGCGACGTCGAGCGGCACGCAGCCGCATGTCTGGTAGCCGTCGATGAGGCACAGCGCGCCGGCCGCGTGGGCGGCGTCGGCGATCGCTCTTACGTTTTGTAAGTAGCCGGTCGTGTAGAAGAGGTGAGTGGTCGCCACCAGGGCGGTCTGGGCATCGATTCGCTCGGCGAACGCTTCGGGCGGGATGGTCATGCCGTCCTTGCTGGGTATGAACTCGACCTCGAACTCCGGGCGGGAGAGCCACTGGTGGCCGATGGTTGGGAAGTCCAGCTCGCCGATGAGCACTTTGCGGCGGCCTTCCGGTAGTGGCAGCCCGGTCGCGAGGGTGGTCAGGGCGACCGAAACGGACGGGGCGATCGCCGTGGAGCCCGCCGGCGCTCGGAGCAGCTCGCCGACCCTGTCCCGAAAACGGGCCAGCAGCGGGAGCCATGTCGAGTACCAGACCGGGGTGCCCTGCTCGTCCCAGTCCTGGCCGTACCGGGCGAGCGCGTCGCGGCCGCGGCGGGGAAGAGGCCCGAGCGAGCAGGCGTTGAAGTAGATGTAGCGGTCCAGGAGGGGGAATTCGGTCCTCAGAGCCTTCCAGTCCGCCACCTCGTAAAGGCTAACCCCAGCCCCTCCGGCGCTTCGCGCCACCTCCCCATGAATGGGGAGGACACATGAGCCTTGCGGTGGTATAGTGCCCGGAAATCCTCGGCCAGGCCCTCGGTGAGCCTGGTCCTGTTTAAGCGCCCCTACAGAGGGGTAATCTGTCGTATACTCGCCGTTTGTGCACGTCCCGGCCGCTCACGAAGCCCACTAACTGAGCGCGCCCTTTTTCCTGGAAGGAGTACCGAATTGATCTCAGAGATGAGAGCCCCCGCGCGTCCTAGCTATGGCCGCATCCCGAACCTGGTCGAGCTCAAAGACCTGATCGCCACGCAGATCGAGTCGTTCCATTGGTTCAAGTCGGACGGTCTGCGGGAGCTTTTCGATGAGATCAACCCGATCACCGATTACACGGGCAAGAACTTCGAGCTGAAGTTCCTCGACTACGAGTTCGGCCAGCCCAAGTTCTCGGTCGAAGAGTGCCGCAACCGCGACATGACTTACGCCGCGCCCCTGCGGATCCGGACTCGCCTCACCATCAAGGAGACGGGCGAGATCAAGGAGTCCGAGGTCTACATGGGCGACTTCGCCATGATGACCGACCAGGGGACGTTCATCGTCAACGGCACCGAGCGCGTGGTCGTGTCGCAGCTGGTGCGCTCGCCGGGTGTTTACTTCACCGCCGCCGAAGACCCGAACACGGGCCGCAAGCTGTTCGGCGCCAAGCTCATCCCCAACCGCGGCGCGTGGCTCGAGATCGAGACCTCGGCCAAGGACCTGCTGACGGTCAAGATCGACCGCAAGCGAAAGGTTCCCGTCACCGTCCTTCTCAAGGCGCTCGAGCTGCCGCAGCTCAAGGGCACCGAGAGCGACCGCGAAGCGCAGAAGCGCGCCCTGATGGAGATGTTCGCGGACGTCGACAACAACCCCGACCACCATTACATGGAGTCGACGCTCGACAAGGACACGACGACCAAGACTGAGGAGGCGCTCCTCGAGCTGTACCGCCGCGTCCGCCCAGGCGACCCGCCGAGCGTGGACAACGCGCGCAACCTGCTGCAGTCTCTGTTCTTCAACCCGCGCCGTTTCGACCTCGGCCGCGTCGGCCGCTACAAGGTCGACAAGCGGCTGGGCCGCGATGAGGAGGACATCCTCGCGCGCGTCCGCCAGCGTGAGCTGCGCATCCTCGAGAAGGGCGACTTCATCGCGTTCCTGCGCAAGCTGATCGAGCTCAACAACGCGCAGCGCGAGAAGCAGATCCCGGACGACATCGACCATCTCGGCAACCGCCGCGTGCGCGCGGTCGGAGAGCTGCTCCAGAACCAGTTCCGCATGGGCCTGATCCGGATGGAGCGAATCATCAAGGAGCGCATGACGATCAGCGACCCGCACACGGTCACGTCCGCATCCCTGATCAACGCACGACCTGTCGTCGCCGCGATCAAGGAGTTTTTCGGATCGAGCCAGCTTTCGCAGTTCATGGACCAGCACAACCCGCTGTCCGAGCTGACCCACAAGCGCCGCCTTTCGGCGCTGGGCCCCGGTGGGCTGTCACGTGAGCGCGCGGGATTCGACGTCCGCGACGTGCACCACAGCCACTACGGCCGGATCTGCCCGATCGAGACGCCGGAAGGTCCGAACATCGGCCTGATCGGCAACCTCGCCACCTACGCCAAGGTCAACGAGTTCGGCTTCATCGAGACGCCGTTCCGCCGCGTGTACAACCGGGTGTCCGTTAACCAGGAGTTCGCGCCGAAGCTCATCGGGCGCACGCTGCGTCGCGCCGCGGTGGATGCCAAGGGGGCAGAGGTCCTGGCGGCGCACGAGGTGCTGGACGACAAGGCGATCCAGAAGTTGCTCAAGGCGCATGTCACCTCCGTCGACATCGTGCCCTGGGTCTCGACCGAGGTCGAGTACCTGTCGGCCGACGAGGAGGACATGTTCGGCATCGCGCAGGCCAACGCCGCACTCACGCCGGAAAGCAACTTTGTCGAGGCGCGCGTGCCCGCACGGGCCCGTGGCGACTTCAAGATCGAAGAGATCCAGAACATCCAGTACATGGACGTGTCGCCGAAGCAGATCGTCTCGGTGGCGACGGCCATGATCCCGTTCCTCGAGCACGACGACGCCGGCCGCGCCCTGATGGGCGCCAACATGCAGCGCCAGGCCGTGCCGCTGCTGGTCACGGACGCGCCGCTGGTTGGAACCGGAGTCGAGTACTACGCCGCGAAGGACTCCGGCGAGATGATCGTCGCCGACTTTGCGGGGACGGTGGTCGACATCGCCAACCCGAAAGAGATGAAGGCCGTGCACGCGACGCCGGTCTTCGAGATCATCGTCAAGCCGGACGGCGGCGGTGCGGAGAAGCACTACCCGCTGCAGAAGTTCGAGCGGTCGAACCAGGGCACATGTCTCAACCACCGCGCGGTGGTGAAGCCGGGACAGCACGTCGAAAGGGGCGACATCCTGGCCGACGGCCCCGCGATCGACAACGGGGAGATGGCGCTCGGACGCAACGTGCTCGTCGCCTTCATGCCCTGGGAGGGCTACAACTTCGAGGACGCGATCCTGCTCTCCGAGCGCGTCGTGAAGGAAGACCTGTACACCTCGATCCACATCGAGGAGTACGAGTCCGAGGCGCGTGAGACGAAGCTGGGTCCGGAAGAGATCACGCGCGACATCCCCAACGTCGCCGACGACGCGCTGCGCAACCTGGACGAGCGCGGGATCGTATACATCGGAGCCGAGGTCCAGCAGGGCGACATCCTCGTGGGCAAGATCACGCCGAAGGGCGAGACCGAGCTGTCCGCGGAGGAGCGCCTGCTCCGGGCCATCTTCGGTGAGAAGGCGCGCGAGGTGCGCGACTCGAGCCTGCGCGTGCCGCACGGCGAGCGCGGAATCGTGGTCGACGTCAAGGTGTTCTCGCGAGAGAACAAGGACGAGCTGGGCCCCGGCATCAACGAGATGGTCCGGGTCTACATCGCGCAGAAGCGGAAGATCTCGGCCGGCGACAAGATGGCCGGCCGCCACGGCAACAAGGGCGTGGTCGCCCGGATCATGCCCTCGGAAGACATGCCGTACCTGCCGGACGGCACCCCGGTCGACATCGTGCTCAACCCGCTCGGCGTGCCGAGCCGAATGAACCTGGGCCAGGTCCTGGAGACCCACCTGGGTTGGGTTGCTTCGACGCTTGGGATCAAGATCGCGACCCCGGTCTTCGACGGTGCTCCGATGCCGACGATCGTCAAGGAGCTGGAGAAGGCGGGCCTTCCCGTGGACGGGAAGGTGCGGCTGCGCGACGGGCGGACCGGCGACGAGTTCGACGAGCCGGTGACCGTCGGAATGATCTACATGCTCAAGCTGGCCCACCTGGTGGAGGACAAGATCCACGCCCGGTCGACCGGTCCGTACAGCCTGGTCACCCAGCAGCCGCTGGGCGGCAAGGCGCAGTTCGGCGGCCAGCGGTTCGGAGAGATGGAGGTGTGGGCGCTCGAGGCTTACGGCGCCGCGCACGTCCTGCAGGAGATCCTGACCGTCAAGTCCGACGACATCGTCGGCCGCGTGAAGGCCTACGAGGCGATCGTCAAGGGCGACAACACGCTCGAGGCCGGCATCCCGGAATCGTTCCGCGTGCTGGTCAAGGAGCTGGAGGGGCTCGCGCTCGGGGTGGAGATCCTGAGCGAGGACGAGCGCCAGATTGTTTTGTCAGAAGAAGACATCCCGGAGATCCCGCTCGACCTGGGCATCAGCCTGGAGCGGGAAGAGCTGGGCGAAGACTCGGCTGAATAGTCACATAGATAGATAAGGAAGAAGAGGAAAAAGGTTGCTGAAACTCGAAAACTTTGACGCGCTGAAGCTTTCGTTGGCATCGCCCGACACGATCATGTCGTGGTCGCACGGCGAGGTCACGAAGCCGGAGACGATCAACTACCGCACGCTCCGCCCGGAGCGCGACGGTCTTTTCTGCGAGCGCATCTTCGGTCCTACGAGGGACTGGGAATGCCACTGCGGAAAGTACAAGCGCTACCGCTACAAGGGCATCATCTGCGACAAGTGCGGCGTCGAGGTGACGAGGTCGAAGGTGCGCCGCGAGCGCATGGGCCACATCAAGCTCGCCTCGCCCGTGAGCCACGTCTGGTACTTCAAGGGCATCCCGAGCCGGATGGGGCTGCTGCTCGACATGTCTCCGCGCAACCTGGAGAAGATCCTCTACTTCGCCAATTACATCGTCACCGACGTCCACGAAGAGGTGCGCAACGACATGCTCGCCGTCCTCAACATGGACAAGGACGAGCGGGCCGTCCGGCTCCGCGCGGACATCGACGCCAAGGCGCGCGAGCTGCGCCAGGACCACGAGGCCAAGACCAAGAAGCTGAAGGGCGAGGTCGAGGGTGAGGTGGCGAAGCTCGAAGAGGAGCTGCAGGAGTCGGTCGACGCGCTCACGACCCAGGGCAAGAAGGCGACCGAGCACATCAAGGCCGGCATCGGAACCAAGTCGCGCCGCGTCATGACTGTCGGTCTCGACGGCGACGAGGAGACCGTGATCGAGAAGGGCGACCTGATGTCGCGCGAGATGTCGCGTGGCGTGCTGTCCAAGGTGCAGGAGAAGATCGAGAAGCTCGAGGCCAACACCAAGGCCGCGCAGAAGCGCGCCAAGGAGCGGCTCGACGCCGACAAGAAGGCGCTCGAAGCCTCCATCGACACAGCGACCAAGACCGAGCGCGAAGGTATCCAGGGCCAGCTCGAGGCGCTGCAGCAGGAGATCGAGGCGACGCGAACAGATCTCGAGGCCTTGCACGCCAAGCAGATCCTGACCGACACGCAGTACCGCGACTTCCAGGAGCGGTTCGGCCGTGCTTTCCGCGCCGGCATCGGCGCCGAGGCGGTTCGCGAGCTCCTGTCCCGCATCGACCTCCAGTCCGAGATGTACCGGCTCCGTGAGGAGTCGAAGTCGTCCAGCGGCCAGCGCAAGCAGAAGGCGATCAAGCGCCTGAAGGTCGTGGAGGACTTCCGCAAGTCGAACGCCAGCCCCACGTGGATGGTGCTCGAGGTCCTGCCCGTGATCCCGCCCGAGCTGCGGCCGATGGTCCAGCTCGATGGCGGCCGTTTCGCCACGTCTGACCTCAACGACCTGTACCGCCGCGTGATCAACCGCAACAACCGCCTGAAGAGGCTGCTCGAGCTCGGCGCGCCCGAGATCATCGTGCGCAACGAGAAGCGGATGCTCCAGGAGGCGGTCGACGCCCTGATCGACAACGGGCGGCGCGGCCGTGCCATCACCGGCACGGGGAACCGCAAGCTGAAGTCGCTCTCCGACATGCTCAAGGGCAAGCAGGGCCGGTTCCGCCAGAACCTGCTCGGCAAGCGCGTGGACTACTCGGGTCGCTCTGTGATCGTGGTCGGCCCTGAGCTGAAGCTGCACGAATGCGGCCTGCCCAAGAAGATGGCGCTGGAGCTCTTCAAGCCGTTCGTCATGCGCGAGCTGGTGAACAAGGGCTACACGACCAACATCAAGTCGGCCAAGCGAATGGTCGAGCGCAGCCGGACCGAGGTCTGGGACGTCCTGGACGAGGTCATCCGCGACCACCCGGTGCTGCTCAACCGCGCCCCGACCCTGCATCGCCTGGGCATCCAGGCGTTCATGCCGGTGCTGGTCGAAGGCTCGGCGATCCAGATCCACCCGCTCGTCTGCGCCGCGTTCAACGCCGACTTCGACGGCGACCAGATGGCGGTGCACGTTCCGTTGTTCAGCGGCGCCATCGCCGAAGCGAAGAACCTGATGATGTCCTCGCAGAACATCCTGTCCGCGGCGGACGGCCACCCGGTGGTCGCGCCGACGCAGGACGTGGTGCTGGGCTGCTACTGGCTGACCGCCACGCGCGGCGAGCAGCCGTCGGGTGACGCAATCACCAAGCTCCGCAACTTCAGCTCCCAGAACGAAGTGCTCCTCGCGCTCGAGAGCAAGGTCGTGAAGCTCCAGGAATGGATCCGAGTCCGGATCGTGCCCGAGAACGGCGCCGCCACCGCGGTCTCCCTGGTCACGACCCCCGGCCGGGTGGTCTTCAACCAGCCGCTGCCCGTCGGCAAGGCGCCGATGGAGGCGAACATGGAACCCCTGCCGTTCCAGAACGCGCACTACGACCGCAAGCTGCTGCGTGTCCTGGTCGCCGAGCTGTACCGCCTGTACGGCAGCGACACAACCGCCAGCGTGGTCAACGACATCAAGCGGCTCGGCTTCCGCTACGCGACCCAGGCCGGGATCACGGTGTCCGCGATGGACATCCCGCACCCGGACTCGAAGTGGCAGGTGATCCGCGCCACGGAGAAAGAGGTTGCGGACGTCGAGCGGATGTACCGGCGTGGCGTCATGACCGAGGACGAGCGCTACCGCAAGGTCATCGAGCTCTGGCAGCGCGCCTACGAAGAGGTGGGCAACGCGACCGAGCACGCCTTCGACAAGTTCAGCCCGATCTGGATGATGATGGGCTCCGGCGCCCGCGGAAACATCCAGCAGATCCGCCAGCTGGCAGGTATGCGTGGCCTGATGGCCGACCCGACCGGCCGGATCATCGACCTTCCGATCCAGGCCAACTTCACCGAAGGCCTCACCGTGCTCGAGTACTTCATCTCGACCCACGGCACCCGCAAGGGCCTGGCCGACACCGCGCTCCGGACGGCCGACTCCGGCTACCTGACGCGCCGCCTGGTCGACGTCGCGCAGGACGTGATCGTGCGCGTGGAGGACTGCGGCACCACCAATGGAATCTGGATCCGCGAAATCACACCGGAACGGGCCAAGAACGAGCCGATCTTCGAGAAGATCGCGGGCCGCGTGGCGGCCGAAGACGTCTCGGTCAAGGGCAAGGTGCTGGTGCCCGCGGGACAGTCGATCAGCGACGAGGTCGCGCGACAGATCATCGAGGCCGGAGTCCCGGTCAAGATGCGGTCGGTCCTCGTCTGCGAGGCGCGCGAGGGCGTCTGCCGCACCTGCTATGGACGGAACCTGGCCACCGGCAAGATCGTCGAGATCGGTGAGGCGGTGGGCGTCATCGCCGCGCAGTCGATCGGCGAGCCGGGCACGCAACTGACCATGCGCACGTTCCACACCGGCGGTGTCGCCGGCGTCGACATCACCCAGGGCCTGCCCCGCGTGGAGGAGCTGTTCGAGGCTCGCATCCCCAAGGGCAAGGCGATCATCTCCGAGATCGACGGCGAGCTCGAGATCATCCGCCAGGAAGGCTCGCGCAAGGTCCGCGTCACCTCCAAGGAGGAGTTCGAGGTCTCCTACCCGCTGCAAGCGAAGATGGAGGCCCTGGTCAAGAGCGGCGACGAAGCGATGGAGGGCCAGGAGCTGGCCCGCGACCCCAAGGGCAACGGCATCCGGACCCGCCACGCGGGCAAGGTGACGCTCTCTGCCAAGGAGATCACCGTGCGGACGGTGGACGAGGAGGTGCGCGAGTACCCGATCCCGCACCAGGTCCGCATCCGGCCGGAGCTCGACCGCCGGGACGGGCAGAAGGTCCTGATCCGGGCCGGCCAGCAGATCACCGAAGGCTCGATCTCACCGCAAGAGCTGCTCCACATCCTGGGCAAGGAAGCGGTGCAGACGTTCCTTGTGGACGAGGTCCAGAAGGTCTACCGGTCGCAAGGCGTCGACATCAACGACAAGCACATCGAGGTGATCGTCCGGCAGATGATGCGGAAGGTCCGCATCGACTCGGCCGGCGACACGGGCCTGCTGCCGGGCGAGATCGTCTCGCAGTGGGAGTACGAGGAGTCCAACGCGCGGGCGCTGGCGGAGGGCGGCGAACCCGCCACCGCGCAGACCGTGCTGCTGGGGCTGATCAAGGCCGCGCTGAACACCACCTCGTGGCTGTCGGCGGCGTCCTTCCAGGAGACGACCAGGGTGCTGACCGAGGCTGCCATTTCCGGCAAGGTCGACCGTTTGCGCGGCCTGAAGGAGAACGTGATCATCGGCAAGCTGATCCCGGCCGGTACGGGACTGGACTACTACAAGAAGCAGCGGGAGCAGGCGGCGAGGATCCTCGAGGAGGAGCCGATCGACCTGGAGACCCTATCGGTATAGAAAGTAAGGAGAGGAGACCTGCCGGTTTCCTCTCCTCGCGGCGTCGGCGAAGCCGACCCGGCCTAAGGGCCGGGCAAGCGCCGCTGCTCTCTTACCCGCTGTTTGGATTGGAATAGATTTGCAGCCCGATTTGGGCTAAAGTCAGCGTTACGTGCACAAGGGGGCGCCCGCCAGGGTTGCCCCTTTTGTTTTTGCCTCCGATTTGTCGCTGTATAAGATGAGGACGTGACTCCAGCCTCAAGGCTCTGGCGCGCCGCTGCTCTGTCGCTGGCCGCGCTGACCCTGGCCGCGGCGTGCCAGCCTGGGGTTACCGTCGGGCCCAAGCTCGCCAAGGACCAGGTCCTTCGGGTGGTGCTCGAGGACCAGCCCGCATCGCTCGACCCCGGGCAGACGCAATACACGTATGAGACCGCCGTTCTGCGCGCCATCTCCGAGCCGCTCCTGAGGCCCAACCCCGACCTGAGCGGCGTCGTGCCCGCGGCGGCGCAGAGCTTCGATGTCAACAGCGACGGCACCGCCTACGTCTTTCACCTGCGGCCGAACGCGAAGTACTGGGATGGCACGCCGGTCAAGGCGCAGGACTTCGTCTACGCGTGGCAGCGGCTTATCGATCCTCGTCTGGCGGCACCGAACGAGACGCTGTTCGCGAGCGCGGTGCTGAACGGAGAGCGGGTCTCGCTGATGGATCCCCAGCGCGATGCCAAGACCATCGACGGCGCACTCGGCACCCTCGGGCTGAAAGCCGTCGACGACAACACCTTCCAGGTGCAGCTCGCGCGCCCTGATCCCGCGTTTGCCTGGCTCGCGGCCATGCCCGCCGCGGCGCCGATCCGCAAAGACGTCGTGGCGAAGAGCGGAGACAAGTGGGCGACCATCCCCGACACGCTTCTGACCAACGGCCCGTACCGGGTGACCGAGATGCTCAAGGGCGACCACATCAGCGTGGAGCGCAATCCTTATTACTGGGCGGGCAAGGCGACGCTCACGCGGATCGATTTCGAGATCGTCATCGACGGGGCTGCCGCGCTGGCCAGGTACAAGAGCGGCGAGCTGGATGAGGTCGTGGTTCAGCCGGCTCAGGCCGCGTCGGTCGCGGCTGACTCGACGCTGAGCCACCAGCTGGTGAAGACGCCCAACCTGACTGTGTTCTGGATGGTGTTTCGGGTCGACTCGCCGCCTCTCGACAACGCGAAGCTGCGCCAGGCGCTGGCGCAATCGGTCGACCGGAACGCGTTCGTTGCGCAGATCTTCCAGGGTGAGGGCGCGCCGATCGATACGTTCATCCCCAAGGGCATGCACGGATACGCGCCCAACCTGACGACACAGCGGTACGACGTCGCACAGGCTCGGGCGTCTCTGGCGGCTTCCGGCTTCTCGGCCAACCAGGTCTCACTGACGTTCACGTATGACCAGGCGTCCGACTTCGGCAAGGCGACCGCGAAATTCGTGCACGACCAGCTCAAGGCAAACCTGGGCATTGAGCTCAACCTGCAGGCGCTCGACGCCAACACCCTGGCGTCGCGCGTGGAGAACGGGCAGTTCCAGATCAGCGGACCGCGGGGGTGGAACGCCGACTATCCAGATCAGGCGGACTGGTACGACACCTTTTTGACGACCAGCTCGAACAACGTTTCGTTCTGGCAGAACCAGCAGTACGACAACTTTGTGCGAGTCGCGCGCACCGACACCCAGCCGGCCCGGCGCGACCAGGAGTATCTCCAGGCGCAGTCGATGCTGGTGGGCGACGCGCCGGTGACCTTCCTCGCCCAGACCGTCAGCTGGTACCTGGTTCAGCCCTACGTGCGGGGGATCGTGACCTCACCGTTGGACGAATGGCCGGGTGGGCTGACTCCCACCCAGATTTCGATCGCCCCCCACTGAGTTCACCGTGTACGTCCGACGGCTTGTTAAGGGCCTTGCCGAACAGCCGTTCGTATATATAAGCTGCTTGGTAACTTGACTATTGTGCGTCGGCAACAACAGAATTCAACACGGCCGCAAGGCTGTGAGTAAGACCTGCCGCCGGCGCACTCTCGCCCCGCGCTCGGGAAGATGGCTGCAGGATGAGTCTGAGAGGTAAGACGCGTATGCAATTAGGTTTCCGGTTACGGGCGATAACGCTCGCGACCGCTGGAGTTTTCCTCGCCGCCTGTGGCGGCGGTGGGACGACCAGCGCCAATCTCGCATCGCCCGACAAGCAGATTCTCCGCGCGAACAACGGCACCGAGCCGAACAGCTTCGACCCGACTCAGCAGACCTACACGTATGAGCGAGCTGTAGGCATCCAGACCTACGACAGCCTGTTCCGCGCAAAGGCGGACTCGAGCGATGTCGAGCCCCTCGGCGCGACGAGCTACGACGTTTCCTCGGACGGCCTGACCTACACGTTCCACCTGCGCAGCGAAAAGTGGAGCGACGGCAAGGCGGTCACGGCGAGCGACTGGGTCTACGGCTGGAAGCACTTCCTCAACCCGGCGCTGGCCGCCGGCTACGTCGACCCGTTCTTCGACCAGACGATCAAGGGCGCGAGCGGATACGGCAACGTTGACGTTTCCAGCGCCAGCGCGATCGACACCTACCTCAACGGTCTTGGACTGTCGGCGCCCGACGACAAGACCTTCGTCGTTCAGCTCGACCACCCGGCCGCCTACTTCAAGTGGGTGGCAACGCTCTGGATGGCGGTTCCCCTGCGCAAGGACATCATCGAGCAGGCCGCCGGCGGAGCCTTCGCTTCGACCGACGCGACAAAGGCAGAGGCGTGGGCCAACAACGCGTCGACCATCATCGGCAACGGGCCGTACAAGATCAGTGAGATCGCGTCTAAGGACCATGTGACGCTGGTGCCGAACCCGAACTACTGGGCGGCCAAGCCGAACCTGCAGACGATCACGTACTACGAGATCGCGGACGGCAACACGGCCTTCTCGCAGTACCAGACCGGCGCGCTCGACATCATCGGCGTGCCGCTGGCCGACGTCACCGTCGTGCGCGGTGACCCCAAGCTGAGCAAGGAAGCCAAGCTGATCCCGACCCTCAGCCAGTACTGGATCTCGTACAACACGACGAGATCGCCACTCAACGACAAGAACGTGCGGATGGCGCTGTCCAAGTCGATCGACCGCGACAAGCTGGTCAACGACATCGAGCACGGCAACGGCAAGTCCCTCGCGACGTTCATCCCCAAGGGCATGAACGGATACGACACCTCTGACAACGCGCAGAGCTTCGATGCGGCGGCGGCTAAGAAGCTGCTCGCCGACTCAGGCAAGACAGCGGATCTGGCGAAGATGAAGCTTCTTACCCGCAACACGACCGCCAGCAAGACGCTGAACCAGTTCCTCGCGGACCAGTGGAGCACGAACCTCGGCGTCACCATCCAGCTGGATGTCATCGACAGCAAGACCGTGACCAGGGACATCCGCAAGGGCCAGTACGACATCTACGGCCTGGACGGATGGATCAGCGACTACCCGGACCAGCAGGACTGGGCCGACATCTTCGTGACGGGCTCGTGCCACAACCTCAACTGGGGCTGTCTCAGCGACCCGAACTACGACAACCTGGTGACCAAGGCAGACGCCGAGTCCGACAAGACAAAGCGCTCTCAGGACTACGCCCAGGCCCAGAAGCTGCTCGTCGACAATGCAGTGGTAGGGTTCATGTACCAGCCGTACGAATACGACCTGGTCAAGCCTTACGTGCAGGGTCTCACAGTGACCACGACCGACGACCAGAACCTGCCGGGCGACGGCAGATACAACACGGCGTACATCACACAGCACTAAAGAGGTAAAGACCGAATTGGCAGTAACAGCAGGGCGTCCCGTGCGGGGCGCCCTGCTGCCTCCTCAAGTGACGGCGATCACGAGCACCAGGGCCGGCAGCCTCGCGATCTTCATCGTGCGGCGAATCCTCTGGATGGTGCCGATCCTGTTCTTCGTGATCCTGATCACCTTCACGCTCATGCACCTGGCGCCGGGCAGCCCGTGGGACAAGGCGGGCGGCCGGCAGCTCTCCGATACCGTCGTCAACAACCTGAACATCCGGTACGGCCTGAACAAGCCGGTGCCCCAGCAGTTCCTGCTCTACATCACGAGCGTCGTTCACTTCGATTTCGGGCTCTCCTACCAGTACCAGGGCAAGACGGTGTCCGGGCTGTTGCTTGAGAGCTGGCCCTACACCGCGACCATCGGGGTGCTTGCGTTTCTATTGATCATCCCGGTCGGCGTGGGCCTGGGCGTGCTCGCCGCACTGCGCCAGAACACCCGGGTCGACTACATAACGATGGGCTTTGCCACCGTGGCCGCCTCATTTCCGAACTTTGTGATCGGGGCGCTGATGGTGGTGGCCTTTTCCGTCCTGGCCTACAAGGGGACCGGCGGCAACTTCTTCCTTCCCGCGGCCGGATTCGGAGTCGATGATCACCTGATCATGCCGGTGATTACGCTTGCCCTGCTTCCGACCGCCTACACGGCGCGGCTCACGCGCGCCAGCACGCTCGAGACAATTCGCCAGGACTTCGTACGCACCGCGTGGGCCAAAGGGTTGCCTGAGCGCCTGGTGGTCATCCGGCACATATTGAAGAACTCGCTGATCCCGGTCGTCACCACCCTCGGTCCGACTTTCGCGTTCCTGGTCACCGGGTCGGTCATCGTAGAGACGGTGTTCAGCATCCCTGGGATCGGTCGGGCATTTGTCGTCGCGATCGAGTCTCGGGATTACCCGATGATCCTCGGCACGACTGTCCTCTTCTCATTGGTGATCGCGATCGCAAACCTCATCGTCGACGTCGCCTATGTCTTCATCGACCCCCGGGTCAGGCTGACTTAAATTGGCGATCCCGGCCGCGGCGGTCGAGGACCTCAGCGCCTGGGAAGTTCCCGAGCAGCAGATCGGCTTATGGAGCGATGCGCTGCAGAGGTTCCGGCGCAACCGCCTTGCGATCGCGGGCGCGGTCCTGATCGGGCTTCTCGTCCTGATCGCTTTTGGATCGCCTCTGCTGGTCCACCTCGGGATACTTGCTGACCCCATCAAACAACACGTCGAGTACATCGAAGCCGGCCCGGGTCAGAACGGGTTTAGGCTCGGCGCTGACGAGCTGGGGCGCGACACACTCAGTCGCCTGCTGTTCGGCAGCCAGGTCTCGCTCGCCGTCGGCATCATGGTCCAGGCGATCATCCTGCCCATCGGTCTCGTCATCGGGTTGACAGCCGGCTACTTCGGCGGCCGGATCGACAACCTGCTGATGCGGTTCACCGACATCTGGTACGCGTTCCCGGACTTGCTGTTCGTGCTCGTGGTCGTCTCAGTCTTTGGACCGAGCCTCCTCACGATCTTCGGCGCGATCGCGCTGGTCAACTGGGTGGGTCTCGCACGGTTGGTCCGTGGCCAGGTGTTGTCCATCAAGGAGAAAGAGTTCGTGGAGGCCGCCCGTTCCTCCGGTTCTTCTCCAGCGAAGTTGATCCTCAAGCACCTGCTGCCCAATTCACTCGGGCCGATCATCGTGACCTTGACTTTCGGAATCCCGAACGCGATCTTCCTCGAGGCCGTGCTGAGCTTCCTCGGCGTCGGCATCCAGCCGCCAACCCCAACCTGGGGGCAGATGGTGTTCGACGGCTACGAGGCGATTTACGCCAACCCGAGCTCTGTCGTGTTCCCCGCGCTGGCGATTGGCTTCACGCTCCTGGCTTTCACCTTCGTCGGCGACGGGCTGCGGGACGCCCTCGACCCGCGAATGCGCCGCTAGCGCCCTGTAGAGTTCTGCAGCCGAATTGGCACAGACGCTGCTTCAGGTCGAAGACCTGCACACGCAGTTCTTCACGTCGCGCGGAGTGGTCCGCGCCGTTGACGGCGTAACTTTCCACGTCGACGCCGGCGAGACGCTGGGTGTCGTTGGCGAGTCCGGGTGCGGCAAGACGATGACCGCGCTGTCCATCCTTCGCCTCGTTCCGGATCCCGGCAAGATCACCTCAGGCCGGATTCTCTTCCGCGGCAAAGAAGTGACCAAGATGACGGACGAGGAGATCCGCGACTTCCGGGGGAACGATGTCGCGATGATCTTCCAGGACCCGATGACGTCACTGAACCCGGTGACCAAGATCGGGCGCCAGATCGAGGAGGCGATGACCGCTCACGAGCGGTTCACGGAAACGCTGGCCCGCGGGCGTGTGATCGAGCTGCTCAAGAGGGTGCGTGTGCCGGCCGCCGAGTCGCGCGTCAACGATTACCCGCACCAGTTCTCCGGCGGTATGCGGCAGCGCGCGATGATCGCCATGGGCCTGTCCAACGAGCCGTCGCTGCTGATCGCCGATGAGCCGACGACGGCGCTGGACGTGACGGTGCAGGCGCAGATCATCCAGCTGATGAAGCAGCTGAACCGCGAGCTGGGCACGGCCATGATGCTGATCACGCACAACATGGCGCTGGTGGCGAGCCTGTGTCAGCGGGTTGTCGTGATGTATGCGGGCAGGATCGTGGAAGAGGGGCCGGTCGAGCAGATCTTCAACAGCCCGCAGCATCCATATACGTGGTCGCTGCTCCGGTCAGTGCCGCGGGTCGATGAAGCGCGAAAAGACAGGCTGGTCTCGATCCGGGGCTTGCCGCCGGACCTTTCGCATCCGCCGCCGGGGTGCAAGTTCCACCCTCGCTGTCCATTTGTGATCGACAGGTGCAAGGCAGACCCCGAGCCGGGGCTGACCGACGTGGGGGTGAACCAGGTTGCGCGCTGCTGGGTCCTGATGCGGAATGTGAACGAGGAGGGCATCGCGGCCGCGAAGGCGAGCGCCCTTTCCAAGGAGGCGGCCGCGAAGCTCAAGGCGGACGTTGTCGAAGTTGAGGGCCATGCAGGCGGCTGAGCGAGCTCCACTCACGGCCGCGAGGACGGACCCGGTGCTGGTTCGAATCAACGGCGCGTTCAAATATTTCCCGATCGGTGGCTTCGGCGGCCTCGCCGTCCGGGCCGTGGACGGTGTCGACCTGGAGATCAGGCGCGGCGAGACGCTCGGCCTGGTAGGTGAGTCGGGTTGCGGCAAATCCACGCTGGCCCGCCTGGTGACAGCGCTGCTGCCTGTGACCGCGGGCAACATCATCTTCGATGGGCAGGACATCACTCGCCTGCGCGGTGCGAAGCTGCGGCGGGTGCGCCGGAAGATGCAGATCATCTTTCAGGACCCGTTCGCCTCGCTTGACCCGCGAATGACGGTGGGGGACATCCTCCAGGAGCCGCTGGACAACTTCTCGATCGGCTCGGTGCGGGAACGGCGGCTGCGCGTCCAGGAGCTGCTGCGGCTGGTGGGTCTGAACCCCAACTTCACGAACCGCTTTCCACATGAGTTCTCGGGCGGCCAGAGGCAGCGCATCGGGATCGCGCGGGCGCTGGCGGTCAACCCATCGTTCATCGTGTGCGACGAGGCGGTCTCGGCGCTTGATGTTTCGATTGCCGCCCAGATCATCAACCTGCTCCAGGACCTGCAGCGCGAGTTCAACCTGACGTACCTGTTCATCGCCCACGACCTGGCGGTGGTGCGGCACCTGTCGGACCGGATCGCCGTCATGTACCTCGGCAAGGTGGTCGAGACCGCGGACCGGAATGACATTTACGATCGCCCCCAGCATCCCTACACCAAGGCGCTGCTGTCCTCGATCCCGGTGCCCGACCCGGCGGTCGAGAGGGAGCGGGCGCCGATCAGCCTGAAAGGGGAGATACCGTCGCCGGTCAACCCACCGTCGGGGTGCCGCTTCCACCCACGATGCCCGATTGCCCGGGTGCCGGGGGTTTGCTCGGAGATCGAGCCGCCGCTCGAGGCGCATGGCGCGCAGGACCAGGCGGCGGCGTGCCATTTCGCTGGGCAGTTTTAGGGGTACGGCGTCGGCGATCGTGCCGGCGTTCGGGTTCGGGTCGCGGGTCTGAGCGCGTTCCTAGGGCGTTGAGCCGCGGGACAGACCTCTGGCGGGCCCTCCCTTCTTCCTGCCGGACCCTCCCCCGCCGGCCGAACCTCGCTTGATCTTGAACCGTTCGAAAAGCGCGGTCAACCCAGCCTGTTAAGAGGCGGCTTTGACCTGCAGGATCCGGTAGCCCTTTTTCGATTTCAAGCGAGTCACGGCGAACCCCTCCTCCGTCAGCCACCGCGCGAGCGAGTCAGAGCCCAGGTTCCGCTGCACCACCAGGTAGGCGGCGCCGGTGGGCTTCAAGCGGGGCAGCCACTCGAGCAGCAGGGCGTGCAGCGGTCCCTTGCCGACCCGGACCGGTGGGTTGGAATAAATGGCCTCGAACCGAACCTCGTCCGGCACCTTGCCCGGGGTGGAAACCGTGACGTTGGCGGCCCCGGCGGCCTCCGCGTTGGCGCGGGTCAGCTCGAGGGCCCGCTCGTTGACGTCCACGGCCCAGACCTGAGCGCCGGGCGCCAGCTTGGCCAGGACGATTGCGATCGGCCCGTAGCCGCAGCCGAGGTCCAGGACGTCGCCTTCCAGCGGCGGAGGCGGCGCTTCACGGAGCAGCATCCGGGTCCCCAGGTCGACCCCTTTGGACCCGAACACCCCCCGGTCGGTCTGCAGGGTGAGGTCGAGCTCACCGAACCGGAACCGGACGGTTCGCGGCCGTGAGGCGACCGCCGGCTGAGCTTCGAAGTAGTGGGTTTTGGGTATACTCATCGCTTGTCGCCCAATCGGCTATTGCCGCGTGGGAATCAAACCGCCATTCGGAGAAACGTTTGCCAACCATCCAGCAGTTGGTCCGTCTTGGGCGCAAGGCGGCCAGAGCGAAGTCTAAGGCTCCCGCGCTGCGGGGCTCCCCGCAGAGACGGGGCGTCTGCGTGCGCGTCTATACCCAGACCCCCAAGAAGCCGAACTCGGCCCTCCGCAAGGTCGCCCGCGTCCGGCTGACCACCGGGATCGAAGTCACCGCCTACATCCCCGGCATCGGCCACAACCTGCAGGAGCACTCGGTTGTGCTCATCCGCGGAGGCCGTGTCAAGGACCTGCCGGGCGTGCGCTACCACATCATCCGCGGCACGCTCGACACAGCCGGGACCAAGAACCGCAAGAAGGCTCGGTCGAAGTACGGAGCGAAGCGGGAAAAGGGCAAGGCTGCAGCCTGATGCCTCGCCGCAACCGTCCAGTCAAACGTATCGTCGCGCCTGACCCCGTCTACCAGTCGGAGGCGATCGCCAAGTTCGTGAACGTGGTCATGAGCCGAGGCAAACGCTCGACTGCCGAGAAGGTCGTTTACGACGCGCTGGCGCGTGCCTCGAAGCAGGCCAAGAAGGAGCCGCTGGAGGTCTTCGACCAGGCGCTTCGCAATGCCACGCCGCTCCTCGAGGTCAAGCCCAGGCGCGTCGGAGGCGCCACATACCAGGTCCCGATCGAGATCAGGCCGGAACGCCGGCTCGCGCTCGCCCGTCGCTGGATCGTCCGTTTCGCGCGCCAGCGCGGGGGGAAGAGTATGTCCGAGAAGCTCGCGTTCGAGATTCTCGATGCTGCGCAGAACACCGGCGGCGCGGTGAAGCGCAAAGAGGAGACCCACCGGATGGCCGAAAGCAACAAAGCTTTCTCGCACTTCCGGTACTAGAGAGATGAACGTGGCACTGAAGATGCAAGAGCGTCCCGTCGCCATCGACAAAGTCCGAAACATCGGGATCATGGCGCACATCGACGCAGGCAAGACGACGACGACGGAGCGGATCCTTTTCTACGCGGGCCGCATCCACAAGATGGGCGAGGTTCACGAAGGGGCCGCGACCATGGACTGGATGGTGCAGGAAAAGGAGCGCGGGATCACGATCACGTCTGCCGCGACGACGGCCAACTGGCGCGACCACGCGATCAACATCATAGACACACCCGGGCACGTGGACTTCACAGTCGAGGTCGAGCGGAGCCTGCGCGTCCTCGACGGCGCGGTCGCCGTTTTCGACGCCGTGGCTGGTGTCGAGCCGCAGTCCGAGACGGTCTGGCGACAGGCCGATCGCTACGGCGTGCCTCGGATCGCCTTCATCAACAAGATGGATCGCATCGGAGCGGACTTCTACAGCTCGCTCGACTCGATCCGCACGCGCCTCGGCGCCCGCGCGGTGCCCATTCAGCTGCCGATCGGATCCGAGGGCGATTTCGTTGGCTACGTCGACCTGCTCAGCAAGGAGGCGGTCGTCTACACGGACGACCTGGGTACTACGAACACCGAGTCGCTGGTGATTCCCGCGGGCATGCAGGACCTGGTCACCAAGTACCGCCACGACCTGATCGAGGCGGTGGCCGACTTCGATGACAACGTCATGCACAAGTACCTCGAGGAGCAGGACATCACTGAAGAGGAAATCAGGGCGGGGTTGCGTCGCGGCACCGTCGCGGGCATCCTCGTGCCAGTGCTTTGCGGGGCCGCGCTCCGGAACCGCGGCGTGCAGCCGATCCTCGACGCGGTCGTTGAGTACCTGCCGTCTCCCGCAGACGTTCCCGCGGTGGAGGGCAAGGACCCGAAGACTGGCGCTCTCCAGGTGCGCGAGCACGACGACAACGAACCGTTCTCGGCGCTGGCCTTCAAGATCCAGATGGACCCTCAGGGGGTCGGCAAGCTGACCTTCTTCCGCGTCTATTCGGGCCGGCTGAAGGCCGGGTCGTCGGTCATGAACGCATCCAGCGGGCGCCGCGAGCGCATCGGGCGCATCCTGCGTATGCACGCGATTCGCCGCGAGGACGTCGACGAAGTCTTCACGGGCGACATCGCCGCAGCCGTCGGCCTCAAAGTGACGACGACGGGCGACACGCTGTGCGACGAGGCTCACCCCATTTTGCTGGAGTCGATTACCTTCCCCGAGCCGGTGATCTCGGTCGCCATCGAGCCGAAGACGAAGGTCGACCAGGAAAAGCTCGGGATGGCTCTGCAGCGGCTGTCGGAAGAGGACCCCACGTTCAAGGTCCACACCGACGACGAGACGGGCCAGACGATCATCGAGGGCATGGGTGAACTGCACCTCGAGATCATCATCGACCGCATGCTGCGCGAGTTCCGCGTGGACGCCAACCAGGGCAAGCCCCAGGTCGCCTACAAAGAGGCGATCAAGCGCGAGGCGAAGGGTATCGGACGTTTTGTCCGTCAGACCGGTGGCAAAGGCCAATACGGCCACGCCGAGGTCGTGGTTCGTCCCGGCGAGCGCGGGAGCGGCTTCATCTTCGAGGATAAGGTCACCCAGGGCCGCATCCCGCGCGAGTACATCCCCGCAGTCGAGAAGGGCATACGCGAGGCGCTGCAGAGTGGCGTTGCGGCCGGCTACCCGGTGGTCGACATCACGGTCACGCTCGTCGACGGGTCATATCACCCGGTCGACTCGAGCGAGATGGCGTTCCAGGTCGCGGGATCGATGGCGGTGAAAGATGGCATGCACAAAGCACAGCCGTACTTGCTCGAGCCGATCATGAAGGTCGACGTCGTCATGCCTGAGGAGTACCTCGGCGACGTGATGGGTGACCTCGCCTCACGGCGTGGTCATATCCTCGGTATGGAAGGGCGCGGCACGTCGCAGAACGTCAAGGCGAACGTGCCCCTGGCCGAGATGTTCGGCTACGCTACCGAGCTTCGGTCGATGACCTCGGGGCGGGCGACGTATTCAATGGAGTTCAGTCATTACGCGGAGATGCCAGGCAACTTGGCGGAGGCTGTGGGCCGCCGCGATCGGGCGAGAAGTTAGTTAGGAGGACATAGTGGCGAAGAAGAAGTTCGAGCGGACCAAGCCCCACCTGAACGTCGGGACCATCGGTCACATCGACCATGGCAAGACGACGTTGACGGCCGCCATCACAAAGGTGCTCGCCGAGAAGGGCCTCGCAGAATTCACCCCATTTGACCGGATCGACAAGGCTCCGGAAGAGAAGGCTCGCGGCATCACGATCTCGATCACCCACGTGGAGTACGAGACTGAGAAGCGTCACTACGCTCATGTGGACTGCCCGGGGCACCAGGATTACATAAAAAATATGATCACCGGCGCCGCCCAAATGGACGGCGCAATCCTCGTCGTGGCCGCCAATGACGGCGCAATGCCGCAGACGCGCGAGCACATCATCCTTGCGCGCCAGGTCAACGTGCCCTTCCTCGTTGTCGCCCTCAACAAATGCGACATGGTCGACGACAAGGAGTTCATCGAGCTGGTCGAGCTCGACCTCCGCGAGCTCCTGAACAAGTACGAGTACCCGGGTGATGACATTCCGATCGTCCGCATCTCGGCTCTCAAGGCCCTCGAAGGCGACCCGGAGTGGTCTCCCAAGATCCTCGAGCTGATGAACGCGGTCGACACGTACATCCCCGAGCCGGAGCGACCGGTCGACAAGCCCTTCCTGATGCCGATCGAAGATGTGTTCACGATCGAAGGCCGCGGCACGGTGACGACCGGTCGGGTCGAGCGCGGCAAGCTCAAGAGGAACGAGGAGATCGAGATCGTCGGCATCCACCCCAACAGCACCAAGACCGTAGTCACCGGCATCGAGATGTTCCACAAGGACATGGACGAGTGCCAGGCCGGCGACAACGTGGGCACGCTGCTCCGTGGAGTAAAGCGTGAGGACGTCGTGCGTGGCCAGGTGCTGGCGAAGCCTGGCACCATCACGCCGCATACCCAGTTCAAGGCACAGGTCTACGTCCTGACCAAGGAAGAGGGTGGACGGCACACGCCGTTCCTGAGCGGCTACCGCCCGCAGTTCTACATGCGGACCACCGACGTCACCGGCGAGGTCAAGCTGCCCGAGGGCGTCGAGATGACCATGCCCGGCGACAACGTCGTGATGGAGATCACCCTCGGTGAACCCATCGGAATCGAGCAGGGACTCCGCTTCGCCATCCGCGAGGGCGGCAAGACCGTCGGCGCCGGTGTGGTGACCGAGGTCATGAAGTAACCGGAATATAGATAAGGAAAGGAAAAAGGCAAGGCAGTGGCGCAGAAGATTCGGATCCGGCTCAAGGCCTACGACCATCGGGTCCTTGATCAGGCGGCGGACAAGATCGTGGACACCGCCCGCCGTACCAACGCGCGCACTGCCGGCCCGATCCCGCTTCCGACCGAGATCTCCAAGCTGACCGTCATCCGCAGTCCCTTCATCGACAAGGACTCGCGCGAGCAGTTCGAGATGCGGACGCACAAGCGCATCGTCGACATCCTCGATCCGAACCCACGCGTCGTGGACGCGCTCATGCGTCTCAGCCTGCCCGCAGGCGTGAGCATCGAGATCAAGTCATGAAAGGCTTGCTCGCACGAAAGCTGGGCATGGCGCAGCTGTTCAACCCCGATGGCACGATGTCCGCGGTCACCGTGCTCGAAGCGGGCCCGTGCAGGGTCCTCGGCCTGCGCACGGCGGAGAAGGACGGATACAGCGCCGTCCGCATCGCCTTCCAGCCGGCCAAAGAAGGCAAGCTCAACGAGCCTGAGTCAGGCGTGTTCAAGAAGGCGAACCTCGACCCCCACCGGCATATCGTCGAGATCCGCAACTACGACGGCGTGGAGCAAGGCCAGGAGCTGAAAGCCGAGATTTTCGCTGCCGGCGAATTGGTCGACGTGACGAGCACGAGCAAGGGCAAGGGTTTCCAGGGCCTTATCAAGAGACACAAGTTCAGCCGCGGCCCCGAATCGCACGGTTCGATGAACGTCCGGCAGCCCGGTGCGATCGGCGCAACCGACGCGGCCCGCGTGTTCAAAGGCGTGCGCATGTCCGGCCAGATGGGCAACGAGCGCACGACCTCGCGCGCGTACAGGGTCGTTCGAGTCGACGCGGAGCGCAACCTGCTCATGGTCAGAGGCGGCGTGCCTGGCGCGAAAGGCGCCCTGGTCCTCGTCCGCCAGTCCACCAAGAAGGTCAAGCCCAAAGGCCCCTCCGGCAAGCCCAACCCGAGGAAGGTCTGACGAAACATGCAGGCCCCCTTCTTCGACGCACTCGGCGAGCGCAACGGTGAGGTCAACCTTCCCGATGCCATCTTCAACGAGAAGCCGAACGTGCCCGTGATGCACCAGGCCTACTTGCGCCAGCTCGCCAACGCACGTCAGGGCACCGCGAGCACCAAGACCCGCGGCGATGTCTCGGGTGGCGGCGCCAAGCCGTACCGGCAGAAGGGCACCGGGCGTGCACGCCACGGCTCGATTCGCGAGCCCAGCATGAAGGGCGGCGGCAACGTCTTCGGGCCCCGGCCGCGCGACTACTCGCACCGCATGCCCAGGCAGATGCGCCGGCTCGCGCTGCGCAGCGCGCTGAGCCAGAAGGCGATCGACGGCCAGGTCAGAGTCATCGAATCGTTCGTCTTCGACGAGCCGAAGACGAGCCAGGCCGCGGACCTGATGGAGGCCATCGGCTTCGACAGCACAGCGCTTGTCGTGCTGCCCGCCCCGAATTACACGGTCAGCCGCTCGTTCGAGAATCTCGCCGGGGCGAAGATCGTCCTCGCGCGAAACCTGAACATTCGCGACCTCTTCACGCACACCTACCTGCTGCTCGCGAAAGACACGATCGAGCTGCTCGAGGAGAACTTCAGCTCTCGCCACCGCGAGGCGGAGAAGGCGGAGGAATGACCACCAAAGCCGCGTCCGAGATCGTGATCGGCCCCGTGATCACCGAGCGCACGTACCTCCTCTACACGCAGGGGCGGTACACGTTCAAGGTGCTGGGCACCGCCTCTAAAACCGAGATCAAAAAGGCGCTCGAGGAGCAGTACGAGTCGCAGGGCATCCAGGTCAAGGACATCAACACGGTGACGATGCGCGGCAAGAAGCGCCGCAGCTTCCGTCGCATAGGCTCAGGCCAGGTTGGCCGGACGACCGACTGGAAGAAGGCCATCGTCAGGCTCGGCGAAGGCCAAAAGATCGAAGGGCTGTTCGGGTCAGTCTGATGCCGATACGAAAGTTCAAGCCCACCAGCCCCGGACGCCGCTTCATGTCGATCTCCGGGTTCGACGAGATCACGACCGACAGGCCCGAGAAAACCCTGCTCGAGTCACTGCCGACGCACGCGGGGAGAAACAACCAGGGCCGCATCACGACACGGCACCAGGGCGGCGGCTACCGAAAGCTCTACCGCAAGATCGACTTCAAGCGCGACAAGCATGGCGTGGCCGGCAAGGTGGCGACCATCGAATACGACCCCAACCGCAGCGCCCGCATCGCGCTGGTCCACTACAAGGATGGCGAGAAGCGATACATCCTCGCGCCACTCGGACTCAAGGTGGGCGACCCCATCGAAAGCGGACCGGAGGCGCCCGTCCGCATCGGCAACGCCATCCCGCTCGAGCGCATCCCCGTCGGCTCGACGGTGCACAACATCGAGCTCACGCTGGGCCGGGGCGGGCAGCTCGTCCGGTCCGCCGGCGCGAGCGCGCAGCTGCTTGCGAAAGAAGGCGACTATGCAGTCATCCGCATGCCGAGCGGCGAGCTGCGCCGAATCCACGTCCGCTGCCAGGCCACCATCGGCCAGGTCGGTAACATCGAGCACGAAAACGAGTCCGGAGGCAAGGCCGGCCGCAGCCGCTGGCTCGGCCAGCGCCCGGAAGTGCGCGGTTCGACCATGAACCCTCGCGATCATCCGCACGGCGGGGGAGAGGGCAAGACAGGGCCCGGCGGCAACCCCAAGACGCCTTGGGGCAAGCCCGCGCTCGGTTACCGCACGCGAAAGCCGAAGAAGGCCTCGGACAAGCTCATCATTCGCCGCCGTGAAAAGAAAGGACGCAAGAAGTAGATGTCACGTTCGACCAAGAAGGGTCCGTTCATCAGCGCCGCGCTGAAGGACAAGATCGACAAGATGAACCAGACGCGCGACAAGAAGGTGATCCGCACCTGGGCGCGCGCCTCCGTCATCTATCCCGACATGGTCGGGCACACGATCGCCGTCCACGACGGCCGCAAGCACGTGCCAGTCTTCATCAGCGAAAACATGGTCGGTCACCGGTTGGGCGAGTTCGCGCCTACTCGTCACTTCCGCGGCCATGGAACCCACACCGAAAAAACGACGGCGCTGAAGTAGAAATTGGCGACGATGGAAGTTTCCGCAGTGCAGAGGTTTGTCCGCAGAGCGCCCCGCAAGGCGCGGCTCGTGGCCGACTCCGTGAAGGGGATGAAGGTCGCGGAGGCTCTCGCCTACCTCGAGTTTTCGCCCAAGCACGCGGCGCGCGACGTCGCCAAGGCGATCAAGTCCGCGGCCGCCAACGCGGAGCACAACTTCAACCTCAATCGCGACGACCTCGTGCTCAAGCAGCTGCTCATCGACGAGGGGCCGACCTACAAGCGCCGCCGCCCGGTCAGCCGCAGCATGGCGCACGAATATTTCCACCGCACCTGTCACATCACGGCGGTCGTCGAAGACCAGCCGGACGGAGGACGCAAATAGTTGGGTCATAAAGTCCATCCGAACGCTTTTCGCCTCGGCGTCTTCCGGCCCTGGGAGGCCAACTGGTTCGCCAACCCCAAGGACTACACGAAGATGCTGCATGAGGACCTCGAGATGCGCCGCGTCATCCTCGCGCGCCTGCGCAACGCCGGCATCGCGAAGATCGAGACCGAGCGCTCGTCCAACGCGCAGCTCACGGTCACCATCCACACCGCCAAGCCGGGCATCGTGATCGGCAAGGGCGGCTCCAGCGTCGACCAGCTGCGCGAGGACCTCGAGAAGCGATTCGGCAACCGCGTCCGCATCTCGATCCAGGAGATCAAGCAGCCGGAGCTCGACGCGCAGCTCGTGGCCGAGAACATCGCGAGCCAGATCGAGCGCCGCATCAGCTACAAGCGCGCGATGAAGCAGGCGATCCTGCGCACCATGCGCTCCGGCGCGAAGGGCGTGCGCATCTACTGCGGCGGCCGCCTGCGCGGCGCCGAGATGGCGCGCCGCGAGTGGGACCGCGAGGGCCGCGTCCCGCTGCACACCCTGCGCGCCGACATCGATTTCGGCCGCGCCACCGCCAAGACGACGTTCGGCGCAATCGGCGTCAAGTGCTGGATCTACAAAGACCAGATCTCGCCGGCGCAGCGCCGGCTCGCCGCGATCCAGGAGGAGACGGTGCCCATCGCGGAAGCGGTCGCGCCCCAGCCTCAGCCCGAGGCGGTCGAGGCTGCCGCAGCAACCGAACCGGTCGCGCAGCCAACATCGGCCAGCACCGAGACCGCCGCCAAGCCCGCCGCTCGTCGGACCCGCACCACGGCCGCGCCGAAGACGGCAGCCAGGCCGAAGGCGGAAGCCAAGCCTGCAACCAACGCCGAGGCCAAAAAGCCGGCGGCCCCCAAAAAGGCGACCACCCGAACCAAAAAGGCGGACGCCTAATGGGTGGCAAGCCACTTGAGGATGGGACTTACTGAATGCTCATCCCCAAGAGAGTCAAGTACCGCAAGATGCACCGCGGCCGGCGCACGGGCATAGCCACTCGCGGCGCCACGGTGGCGTTCGGCGACTTCGGCCTGCAGGCGATGGAGGCCTGCTGGATGAGCAACCGCCAGATCGAGGCCGCACGGCGGGCGATGACCCGCCACGTCAAGCGCGGCGGTCAGATCTGGATCCGGGTCTTCCCCGACAAGTCGATCACCAAGAAGCCCGCCGAAACCCGCATGGGCTCGGGCAAGGGCAACCCCGAAGGCTGGGTCGCGGTCGTCAAACCCGGTCGCATGCTGTTCGAGATGGGCGGCGTGACCCCCGAGGTGGCGAAGGAAGCCATGAAGCTGGCGGCGGCCAAGCTGCCGATCAAGACCCGCTTCGTCACATCGGCCGAGAGCGGAGGTTCGAGATGAAGGTCGACGAGCTGCGGGTGCTGGAGGCGGACGAGCTTGGGATGCGGCTGCGCACCGCGCGACGCGAGCTCTACGAGCTGCGCTTCAAGCACGCGGTCGGCCAGCTCGAGAACTCGAGCCAGATCTCCAAGGTCCGGCACGACATCGCGCGGATCATGACCGTGCAGCGTGAGCGGGACTTCGGTATTGCTCCGGCCCTGGTGGAAGAGGTTCAGCCGAGCGCCGTCGCCGTGGCCGAGCCAGAGCCCGAAAAAGAAGCGGTTGCAGAAGAAGCTCCCAAGCCCAGGCGCGGCCGCAAGAAGCAGGAGGACGCTGGATGAGCGACACCGCCACCCGGCAACCCAAAGTCGACGGCGCCGTCCGCGGCCAGCGCAAGGTCCGCCTCGGCTACGTGATCTCGGACAAGATGAACAAGACGGTCATCGTGCAGGTCGGCTCCTCCAAGGCCCACCGCCTGTACCGCAAGACGGTCCAGCAGCGCACCCGCTTCAAGGTGCACGACGAGAAGAACGAGTGCGGCGTGGGCGACCTCGTCCGCATCACCGAAACTCGCCCGATGTCGAGGGAGAAACGCTGGCGCGTACTTGAGATCGTGGAGAAGGCGCGCTAACGCATGATCCAGCAAGAAACCCGGCGCACCACCCCACGAAATCTGCGATTTCGCGGGGACCCCGGTAATCCCTCTCGAAGGGTGGTGCCCGCGTGATTCAGCAAGAAACCCGGCTCAAGGTCGCGGACAACTCAGGGGCGAAGGAGCTCCTGTGCATCCGCGTCGCCGGGGGCCACTATCGCAAGTACGCCTACGTCGGCGACATCATCACCGCGACCGTCAAGTCCGCCCAACCCGGCGGGCAGGTCAAGAAGGGCGAGGTGGTTAAGGCCGTCGTGGTGCGGGTAAACAAGGAATACAAGCGCCCGGACGGCTCCTTGATCCGGTTCGACGAGAACGCGGCCGTCCTTCTCGCCCAGGCCAACAACCCGCGCGGCACCCGCATCTTCGGGCCGGTCGCGCGAGAGCTGCGCGAGCGCAACTTCATGAAGATCATCTCGCTCGCCCCGGAGGTCCTCTAACGCAGATGCTGAAAAACAAAGTCCAGGCCGCGCGCCGCTGGCTCGACCTTGCGCCGGGCGATCCGGTGATCGTCATCGCGGGCAAGGACAAGGGCAAGCAGGGCGAGGTTCTGCGCACCATCCCCGACCAGCACAAGATCGTGGTCAAGGGAGTCAACCTGCTCAAGCGCCACACCAAAGCCGGAGCGCGGCGCGGCGGAGTCCAGGTGGCCCAGGGAGGCATCGTCGACTTCGAGGCGCCCCTGGACTACTCCAACGTGATGCTGGTCTGCCCCTCGTGCGGCCGGCCGACTCGCACGAAGCACATCGTGCTCGAGTCGGGCGCTCGGGCGCTGGTTTGCCGCCACTGCGGTGAGCCGTACGAACGCGTGCGCAAGACGGAGGCCCAGTAGGGGTGGCCAAGGCCAAGCAGCAACCGAAGAAGGACCAGGCGCCGAAGGCCCCCGGCACGAAGTCCGAGGCTCCGCCGCGGATGCTCACCACTTACCGGCAGACCGTGATGCCGCAACTGACCAAGGAGTTCGACTACGGCAACGTGATGCAGGTGCCGAGGGTGGACAAGATTGTCGTCAACATCGGCATCGGCGAGGCCAAGGACAACGACAAGGCGCTCGACGCCGCGGTCGGCGACGTGGTCACCATCACAGGCCAGAAGCCGCAGCTGATCAAGGCCAAGAAGTCCGTCGCCGCCTTCAAGCTGCGCGCGGGCCAGACCGTCGGCATCAAGACCACGCTGCGCGGCCGCCGCATGTGGTACTTCCTGGACAAGCTGCTGAACGTGGCGCTGCCCCGCATCCGCGACTTCCGCGGCGTCAACCCGGAAGGATTCGACGGCCGCGGCAACTACTCGCTCGGCATGCGCGAGCAGGTCGTGTTTCCCGAGATCGATTACGACAAGATCGACAAGCTGCGTGGGCTCGAGGTGTCGATCATCACCACCGCCCGCACCGACGACGAGGCGCGCAGCCTCCTGACCAAACTCGGAATGCCATTTAGAAAGAGGTAGAGGGGAGAGAGCTTGGCGAAGAAATCATCGATCGAGCGCTGGAAGCGAGACCTTGCAGCACCGAAGTTCAAGGTGCGTTTTCACAATCGCTGCAGCATCTGCGGGCGGCCGCTAGCGTTCCTGCGCAAGTTCGGCATGTGCCGTATCTGTTTCAGAGAGCTGGCCTCCGAGGGACGCGTCCCCGGGGTCACGAAGTCGAGCTGGTGATGATGGCCACTGCAGTCGCCAAAGCCGGCGCAAAGAACCTCAAGCGAGCACCTGCGGGCATCGTGAGCGACCCCATCGCCGACATGCTCACGCGCATCCGCAACTCCAACGCGGCTCGGCACCCCGAGGTGAAGGTTCCCGCGTCGCGGCTCAAGCTCGAGATAGCGCGGGTCTTGAAAGACGAGGGCTACATCGCGGGGTATGACGTGGAGGCCGACGGCACCACGCAGACCATGCGTATCATCTTCAAGTCCCGCCCGGATCGCACCCGGGTGATCTCGGGAGTGAAGAGGATCAGCCGCCCCGGACTGCGCGTCTACGCGCGCAAGACCGAGATCCCGAGGGTCCTCGGAGGTCTCGGCATCGCAGTCCTCAGCACCGCTGAGGGCGTCATGAGCGGAAGGCAAGCGCTGCGCCAGGGCCTGGGCGGCGAAGTCCTCGCTTACGTCTGGTAGAAGGAAGAAGGAAAGAGTTGTCGCGAATCGGAAAGCTGCCGGTCCCGGTGCCGAAGTCGGTGAAGGTCACCCTCGAGCCGGGCCACGTGAAGGTCGAGGGTCCGAAGGGGCAGCTCGAGCGCACCCTGCCGTCCGACATTGCGGTCAAGCAGGTCGACGGCGAGCTGATCTTCGAGCGGCCGTCCGACGATTTCCGCCACCGCGCGCTGCACGGCCTGGTCCGCAGCCTGGTCGCAAACATGGTCGCGGGGGTCGACAAGGGTTTCACCAAGCAGCTCGAGCTGGTCGGCGTCGGCTACCGGGTCGCCAAGCAGGGCGAGGAGCTCGTCCTGAACCTCGGCTACTCGCACCCGATCCGGTTCAAGCCGCCCCAGGGCATCACCATCGACGTCCAGGACCCGACCAAGTTCTCGGTCAACGGCATCTCGATCGAGGACGTCGGCCAGGTCGCCGCCAACCTGCGCGGCTTGCGCCCGCCCGAGCCGTACAAGGGCAAGGGCGTCAAGTACGCCGGCGAGAAGATCCGGCGCAAGCCAGGCAAGGCGGGCAAGGGGGCCAAGGCCACCGCATGATCAAGCGACCGGACCGCAAGGTCAACCGCTCCAAGCGCCACAGGAGGGTGCGCGTGCACGTCGCCGGCACTCCTCAGCGGCCGCGGCTGGCGGTGTTCCGCAGCCTGAACCACGTGTACGCGCAGCTGATCGATGACGGAGCCAGCCGCACGATGGCGGCCGCCTCCACCGTCGACATGAAGGTGAAGGGCAACGGGATGACCGAGGCGGCGGAGGTTGGCAAGGCGATCGCCGCGAAGGCCAAGGCCGCGGGCGTGAGCTCGGTGGTTTTCGACCGCGGCGGCTTTCTCTACCACGGCAGGATCAAAGCGCTGGCCGACGCGGCTCGCGAGGCAGGTTTGGAATTTTGAGCAGAAACATGGGCGGCCGGTATCCACACTCGAGCGGAGAACGGTCCGAGCTCGCCGACCGCGTGGTCCGCGTCAACCGCGTCGCCAAGGTCGTGAAGGGCGGGCGGAAGTTCTCCTTCAGCGCCCTCATCGTCGTCGGCGACATGAACGGCCGCGTCGGCGCCGGAATCGGCAAGGCGCGTGAGGTGACCGAGGCCATCCGCAAAGGGATGGAGGTCGCCAAGCGCAACATGATCACGGTGCCGATGGTCGGCACGACGATTCCCCACGCGGTCGAGTACAAGTGGGGAGCCGCGCGCATCATGCTCAAGCCGGCGGCTCCAGGCACCGGCGTCATCTCTGGCGGTGCGATGCGTGCGGTCATCGAGACCGCCGGCATCAAGGACATCCTCACCAAGTCGCACGGCACCAACAACCCGATCAACACGGTGCGAGCGACCCTCGCGGCCCTGCAGACGCTGAAGACGGCGGCCCAGGTCGCGGATCTGCGCGGCAAGGACGTGGAGCAGATGGTGGGCAAGCGCCTCGCGGCCGTCTATCTTCCCTCTCCCCCCAGGGGAGAGGGTCAAGGTGAAGGGGCCACGACAGCACCAGGCGCCGGAGGGGCACGTGGCTGACACAATCAAGAAGGGCTCCTCCCCACGAAGTGGGGAGGTGGCGGGAACCGCCGGAGGGGCCGAAACGATCAAGGCCACGCTGGTGAAAAGCCCCATCGGCGCCAAGCCGCAGATCCGCGCGACCGTCGAGTCGCTCGGGTTTCGGCGCATGAACCAGACCCGCGAGCTGCCGGACAACCCGGCCGTGCGCGGCATGCTGAGGCGGGTGGATTTCCTCGTCGCGGTGGAAGGCCAGCCCTACGTGCGACCCAAACGCAGCCGGTACAAGATCTGGCGCGCCCGCTCGACCAAGAAGCATCACAGGGGTCACTAAACCGTGTACCTCCACGAGTTGAAACCGTCCCCCGGCGCTCACCGCAAGTCGCGGCGCATCGGCCGGGGCACGGGATCCGGCCGGGGCAAGACCTCAGGTCGCGGCCAGAAGGGTCAGAACGCGCGCAGCGAAGGTTTCCGCCTCGGTTTCGAGGGCGGCCAGATGCCGTTCGCACAGCGCATCCCCAAGCTGCCCGGCTTCAAGAACCCGTTCAAGAAGATCTACTCGGTGGTCAACATCTCGAAGCTGAGCCGGTTCGCGGACGGCGCCACCGTCAACGCCGAAACCCTGCTGGAGGCCGGGCTCATCCACGCGGGCAAGGAGATCAAGATTTTGGGCACCGGCCGCTTGAAGCGCAAACTGACCGTCGAAGCCCATGCCTTCACCACGAGCGCCCGCGAAACCATCGAGAAGGCCGGCGGTTCCGTCAAGGTCCTCGGCGAGCCGCGCAAGATCGGACCCAGGCGTACGGCTGCCAAGGCCCCCAAAGCGCTGCCCGAGCCGGCCCCCGTCGCAGCAGCGAAACCCCC
>Ga0209161_10000391_pt1 | contig 35528 bp, 30 predicted proteins | sample GraSoiAngelo_155_FD_186169 | JGI IMG/M metagenome (GOLD analysis project Ga0209161, IMG submission 186169) | Grasslands soil microbial communities from the Angelo Coastal Reserve, California, USA - 14_1009_13_30cm (SPAdes) (version 2) | ecosystem: Environmental > Terrestrial > Soil > Grasslands... | reverse complement strand
TGTTTGAGTCCAATTTCGGCGACGGAGTCAGAGCCCGGCGAACCGGGCGAGAAGACGCGATGTCGCCCACCCCCGCGCGAGAGGGCCTAGGGATCATCATCGTGACGACTAACGGCGCGGTAACACTGCTCGGCACTCTGCGGGCTCTGCTGCTCCAGTGTGGGACGTTGCAGGATTTAGAGTGCCAGGTCGTGGTGGTGGACAACGGTCCTGATTACCGAGTTGAAGCAATCCGACGGGAGTTCCCCCAGGTGACTGTGATCGCCAACGTTTCTGATACCGGGCTGGCGGGCGGATTCAATTCAGGTTTGCGGCATCTCGGTTTTCCTGACTTCGTTCTTGTCATGCATGGTGACGTGGAATTGACCGCTGGAACCCTGACCAAGATGGTCAGTTACCTCAGGGAGCACCAGTCGACGGCCGGCATCATCGCATCGCTTGTCGATCCGGATGGAACCGTTCAGGCTCAGCGCACGGCCATCGTGGAGCTGGTGCCACGGCGCCCGCGCCGCCCACGACCGATTTCCTTCGTCGGTACTAGCTGCTCACTAGTAAGAGGTGAAGTTTTCTTTGATGTTGGATTGTATGATGAGCGGTTCTCGTGCCATGAGACCCTTGATTGGTCGCTCAGGGCCAAGCGCAAGGGATACAAGTTCGCCTACTTGCCGGAGGCCAGAGTACTTCATCATCGCAGCGGCCGATTACGACAAGACGGGTCGGCTGCCTTCTTCGCCGAACGCTCGGTGGCCAATCTCTGGCTTGTGTACAAACACGCGGGGCGCCAATGGGCAGTCACTCTCTATTGGGTACAGCGGATGCAGGCCAGGTGGCTTGCCCTTCGATGGCGGCATGACAGTGAGGCGCTGCGCCGGATTAGCGAGGCGATGGCCGAGGGGACGGGTCTCTACCGTAGATTCCGTGAAGAAAACCGACGCCCGGAGCTCTTATTGGACGACCCAACCCGCGTGGCTGAGACGGAGGTACGGTAGTCTATTTGTCCAGTTGGTCAGCGAGGGCCGCTCCGCGACGCAGGCTACTCATGAAATGGTGTTGCTTTTCCAAGGCCAAACGATAGGCGGCCGCGTCGGGTGAGTTGTGCTTGCCGACCAGACGGAGATGGGTGAGCTTGCCCAAGAGTTGTGCCGTTTGGATGACGTACGCGAGACGGGCCCACGATCGCCCAAGGAATTTGGCATAGAGGCGGAGATTCGCCTGATAGAGATCCCCTAGAATCCTGTCGCGATTTTGCGCCTGCCCTCGACCGCGGTAGTGAATGACCGGAAGATCGGGCAGAAAGTGAAACACCAGTCCCTGACGGTGCGCTCTTATTGACCAGTCGAGATCTTCATTAAAGAAGTAGTAGTTCTCATCGAAGAGGCCGACCCGACCTTCATCATATGTCGAGCGGCGCCCCAGGTGAAATGTGGTCCCGAAGAATGTAATGGGGAAGACCCGGTCAAACCGCCCCGGCCAGAGGTTGACGCCGAACGACGTGCGGAACTTCTGAGGCGATCCGTCTGGGTTGATGAGGCGTACACTGACACCCGCAATGTGGGGATGACTTTCCAGATAGTCCATCATCGGATCCAGCGTTCCGGGAAGAACTTTGATGTCGCTGTTCATGAGCAACACAAAGTCGGAGTCGGCGCAGGCAAGTAGGCCCTGGTTGAACGCCCGAGCAGGTCCCGTATTGGCAGAGTTCTCAATCAGCCGGACCTGGGGAAAAGCATCACGTATTGCCGTCGCTGTCTCATCGGTAGAGGCATTGTCAACAACGATCATGCGGTATGGCCTGTTGGTTCGATCCGCATCTTCGCAGACCGATTGCAGGCATTGGAGGACGAGGTCGCGAGTGTTGAAGGTCACAATGACAACCGCGAGGTCAAGGCGGTCCATCCCACATCCTCCCGGTGTTTCGAGTTCACCGGAACATTCCGGTCTCCTGTGCCTTGGACAACTTAAGGAGACTGTCAGTGACTGGCACGATGACTAGGCCACTCCTCTGGCTCATCGTGGGGACCACGATTTTCCGCGCCATCGTCGGTGCCACGATCCCCCTCATCGACGACGAGGCGTATTACTGGCTCTGGGCGCATCACCTCGACTGGAGCTATCTCGACCATCCTCCCATGATCGCGTACATCGTGTTCCTAACGACCCGATTCGGTGATGACGCGATCTGGATTCGCCTGGGCGCGCTGGTCCTGGGCGCGGCGACCACCTATGCGCTGTTCCTCTTGGGCCGAGAGTTGTTCAGTGCGCGGACCGGATTCATCGCGGCGGTCCTGTTCCAAATTGTCCCCTTGCTGACCGGCAGCGGCTTGCTGGCCACACCCGACGGCCCATTATTTTTGGCCTGGACCCTCGCTTTACGGTATGTGTGGCAGGCGTTGCATGGCCGGCCTCGGCGATGGGCCGACGCGGGTATCGTTGTTGGCTTAGGCTTGCTCAGTAAGCTCTACATGGTGTTCCTTGCGGCCGGGGTGCTGATCTTTCTGCTCTTCTATGGGCGTCGGTGGTTTAGGCGAGCGGAACCGTACCTCGCGACGGGGATCGCCGCCGTCCTCTTTCTCCCCGTGCTCTACTGGAACGCCACCCATCACTGGGCCATGGTACAGTTTATCGTCAGCGAGCGTCCCGGCGGCACTCCGTATGGGCTCGCCGGCATCGTGGAACTGCTCTCCCAGCAACTCTTGTACACGCTTCTGCTCTTTCCGGCATTCGTGTATGCCGCGTACGCTGCGTGGCGGCGTCGAGCCGATGAGCGCTTTGGATATCTGTTCTGGACCTCGTTCCCTCCCGTGCTGTTCGCGCTCCTCGCGGCGGCCGCTGCCGGGGCCTCTCACGGAAACTGGTTCGGGCCTGGCTACCTCGGCTTCGCCCTTGTGCTCGGAGCCATGTGGAATCGTGGTTTTGCTCTCCTGGCAGCGACAAGTGCGACCATCGTCCTCTACGGATTCATCGTACCATTTGTCCCCGCGCTACCGCCCGCGCCGGGAGCGGAGACGCTCTATGGCTGGAGGGAAGCTGCTGGACGCGCGCAACAGGAGGTCGCTGCATTCGACAGACGCCCCGCGGTGTTCGTGGTCGACCGGTACCAGATCGCCGCCCAGCTAGCGTACTACACGCGGAACACGATCCCCGTGGTCCTCCTACCCTGTCCGCATCCCGAGTCGATCTGGCCCAAGATCCAGCAGTTCGCTGGTGCCGATGGCATCGCAGTCATCGATGCCCGATCAAGACCGCGCGTGAAGTGGTCGCAGTACTTTGCGCAGGTGCAGGAACTGGCTCCTCTGACTGTACAGTTCCACGATCGACCGATACGCGCGTTCCGAATCTTGAGGCTTGAAGGCTTGTCCCCTGAAACAAACTGTGTAAGACTGAGACCCGATGAAGGCGATCATCCCGGCAGCCGGCATCGGCACCCGGCTGCGGCCCCACACCTACACCCAGCCTAAGGCACTCCTGCACGTCGCCGGCAAGTCCATCCTGGCGCACATCATCGATGAACTCGTCGCCGTCGGTGTCGACGAGATCGTGGTCGTCGTGGGCTACCTCGGCGAGCGCATCGAGGCGCAGGTGCGCGAGCAGTACCGGTCGCTTCCCGTTAAGTTTGTCCAGCAAACCGAGCCGCTGGGGAACGGGCATGCGGTCTATGTGGCCCGCGACCACCTGGACGGGGAACCAGCGTTAGTTGTGTTCGGGGATACCATCGTCAAAGGCGATCTCGCCAGTCTGGTGCGCAGCCGGCAGTCGATGGCCGGCGTCACGGAAGTGGAAGATCCGAGGCGGCTAGGCGTGGTGGAGCTGGACGCCGACGGATACGTCCGCCGGATCATTGAGAAACCCAGCGACCCACCCAGCAAGCTCGCCGTGATCGGGGCGTATCTCATTCGCGATACCAGGGCATTTCGCCGGGCACTGGAGAGGATGGTCACGGAAGACCGTCGGATGAAAGGGGAGTACTGGCTGGCGGACGCGATCCAGATGATGATCGATGGCGGGGAGCGGATGAAGACCTTTCGCGTCGACCACTGGTACGATTGCGGGACGGTTGAGGCACTGCTGCAGGCCAACCGAGATCTCCTGAAACTTGCGCCGCCGGCCGTCGCCGCCGGCATCACCTCCACAGTGATCTCACCCTCATACATCAGCCCGTCAGCGGTGCTGGAAGGGTCCGTGGTGGGCCCATACGCGTCCATCGGCGATGGAGTCGGGGTCATCGGCTCCCACGTGAAGGACTCCATCATCAACGCCCACGCCGTCATCGAGAGAGCCCGGCTCGACCAGTCGATCATCGGCGAACGGGCGGTGGTGCGAGGTGCGACAGGGAAACTCAATCTCGGCGATTCGTCGGTGGTCGAAGTCTAGGGCAGGGCGAAGTTCGTCTACCTAGTCTACCTGGTCTGCGGGCGAGGGCATGCACGTGATACTGTGCACACCGGGACAATCGTGAGACACGTGCTCGTAGGATTGCTGGTGCTTCTGGCCGGAACGCTCCCGGCCGCAGCGGCGACAGCGCAACTATCTGTGTCGCGGGGGACTCAGCCCGCGCTGATCGCCATACATTGGGTGCGGCCTGGCGACACGCTGTTGGGTATCGCGTGGCGATACCGGGTAACGGTGGACATGATCAAACGGGCGAACGGCCTGTGGACCGACATCATTCTCCCCGGGCAGCGGCTGGACATTCCCACCCGCGGGTCAGTCGCCGTGCTGGCGCGGCGGTACACGCCGGCGCCACAGCCCATTCCCGTGCCGAGAGTGGCCTTCCAGCGGACGGCCAGGGAGGGCTCTCAGGGCGCCAGGTTGGTTCAGGAGGCCAAGCGCTACCTGGGGGTCCGCTATGTGTGGGGTGGGACCTCCGCCCACGCCCTGGACTGCTCCGGCCTCATCTTCAGGGTGTTCTCCTCCTACGTGCCGTCGCTGGGCCGGCTGCGATCCTACGACTACTTCCGGATGAGCAAAATTGTGGCCCCGGAAACCCTGCTCCCGGGAGATCTGGTGTTCTTCACCACCGACGACCCTGGACCGTCGCACATGGGGATTTTCATTGGTGACGGCAAGTTTATCCACGCGTCCTCGACAGCCGGCGGCGTCACCATTACATCACTGGACGATCCCTTCTACGGGCAACGCTTCCTCGGCGTACGAAGGCTTCTCAACCCCTAACTGCGTCTACTTAGTCTCCTTGGTCTCCTTGGTCTACTTAGTCTGCATGCCGACTGCCTGGTGGCGCCTCATCCCGCCTGTCGTTTAAGCAAGAACGAAATCAGACTGGATAGTTGTTTTGCGCAGCCTGCAGCGAGGGAGTAAAGATGTCGAAATTCGATTTCTGTCAAGTACCCTTGATCGAGAGCTGCGTAGAGATGACTTTGGACTTCTAGGGCGGACGCTTTCGCTATCAACAGAAACTTTGCGAATTCTTTGTCTGACCTGTAAGAGAATCCTTCCGCGATATTTGCCATGACTGAAAGGGCTGCTCGGCGTATCTGGTTCCGCAGTCCGAAGTCCCGAGCAAATTCCCCCTCTTTTGACACTCTATAGATCGCCGCCACAAGTTTGCGGGCGGATTGCCAGGCCGAGATCTCTTCGAATGATCGAAAAGTCATCCACGGCGATTCTCATCTTCCTGCCCGACGGCGGCAATAGCCCAGATGAGTCATTGTTCTGCAGGTAGACCAAGTAGACTAAGTAGACCAAGAAGACCAAGGAGACGTTGTTGACTCTTTCTACTCGGCGGGATAAGATATGCTGGCTTGTCTGGAGAGCGATATCGATGAAGACGTTCTTGCCGAATGCGGAAAACCGGAAGCGGGGTTGGTTTGTGATCGACGCCGATGGGATCGTGTTGGGGCGGCTGGCGACGCGGGTGGCCTCGCTCCTGCGAGGCAAGCACAAGGCCGAGTTCACGCCGCACATCGACACAGGCGACGGCGTCATCGTGGTCAACGCCGCCAAGGTGCGGCTGACCGGGCGCAAGGCGCAGCGTGACTTCGTCTACCGCCACTCGGGGTATGCCGGCGGGTTTAGAGCCGTCTCCCTCGGGGACATGCTCAAGAACAAGCCAGAGGAGCTCGTCGCCGACGCCGTGCGGGGCATGCTGCCCAAGAATTCGCTTGGCCGGACACTGATCAAACACTTGAGGGTCTACCGCGGGGCGGAGCATCCGCACTTCGCGCAGAAGCCTGAGAAGCTGGAAGTGGGGAGGTAACGGCGTGGCCGTGCAGGCAATCTCCATCGGGACGGGACGGCGCAAAAATGCCGTGGCCCGCGTCCGGCTGGTCCAGGGCAGCGGCAAGATTCTCGTGAACGGGCTGCCGTTTGAGCAGTACTTCCCCCGGCTCCCCCTGCAGACGATAATCAGGCAGCCCTTCAAGACCGCGAACGTAGAGGGGCGGTTTGACGTGCTGGCCTCCGTCGGTGGCGGCGGCATCTCCGGCCAGGCCGGCGCGGTCCGGCACGGCATCGCCCGGGCCCTGGCCCGCAGCGACGAGGCGCTTCGCCCGGCGCTTCACAAGGATGGGCTGCTGACCCGCGATCCGCGCATGAAGGAACGCAAGAAGTACGGCCACAAACGGGCCAGGAAGGGGTTCCAGTACTCGAAGCGCTAGCCAAAAGGGGCGTCTTCTTAGTCTCCTTGGTCTACTTGGTCTCCTTAGTCTAATTGACCTAGCTCATGTGCTGGGAGACCAAGAAGACTAAGTAGACTAAGAAGACTAGGTAGACGCAGTTTCGTTTAGTAAGGGAGGCGGTGATCCGAAAGGGTGTCGCCTCCTTGCGCTTTCGTGTGTCTAGAGCGATGGACGGGGCGGGCATGGTCGTAGTACCATGCGCCGGGTCTTCGCTGCAGCGTTTGTGCTTGCCGCCATCGGACTCTTCGTCCTGGGCGCATCGGAACGGGTAGAGGCCGGTGGCACCCACATCGTTCAGCAAGGCGAAACTCTCTACCGCATTGCCCTGCGCTACGGCATCACCGTCGGCGCGCTGGCTGCGTACAACGGCTTGAGCGATCCGACACGCATCCATCCCGGGCAGGTCCTTAAGATTCCAGAGCCGGGAACGCGGGAACGCGGGAACGCGGGAACGAAACCGCCGAAATCTGCCACGAAACAAACAGCCCAACTGGCGGCTCAGGGAGCGGTGGTCACGAAGAAGGTGACCTACCGGTACATCGTCAGCCGTGGGGACACGCTGTACTCGATTGCCCGGCGATTTGGAATCACCGTAGCAATCCTTAAGCAGGCAAATGGACTCACATCCGATTTGATTCATCCAGGCCAGCCGTTGGTGATTCCTGGCGCGAAAGTCTCCATCCGAACTCCGCCTCCGGGCCCCACGATTCAAATGAAGGTTCCGCCGGCGACCGAAACGTCCCCGCAGCCTGCGCCGGCCGACTCTGCTCCCGTCCTCGTGAGTATCGGTGACACGGTCACGGTCCAGCGGCCGCTCCGGGTCCGTCGCGGCCCGGGTTCCTACTTCACGATGCTGGCGTTGGTCGCTCCGCAGACGCAGTTGGTGGTGACGTCGTCGTCGGAAGGGTGGTATGAGGTGCAACTCCCCGGGGGCGATTCGGGCTGGGTACGGCAAGAAGACCTGCGGGAGGCTCCCATCACGCGGCCACGGGACAAGAACACTCCGGCCACCGGCGACATGGTTGTCCGCGAGGCGATGCAGTACCTGGGCGTCCGCTACGTCTGGGGTGGGGTGTCCAACCAGGGGTTGGACTGTTCCGGTTTCATTTATGTCGTCTTCTCCGCGTTTGCTCCGGATCTGCTGCGGATGGCCTCATACGATTACTTCCGGATGGGGCTCCCGGTCAACCAGGCCGAGCTGCAGCCGGGCGATCTGGTGTTCTTTACGACGTACGCGCCTGGTGCGTCGCACGTAGGCATCTACGTCGGTGACCGGCACTTCCTGCATGCGTCCAGTAGCGCCAGCGCCGTGGCGATCTCATCGCTGGACGAGGCGTACTACACGGCCCGTTACGTGGGCGCACGCAGGCTCGTCGAACCCGCTCCCGCGGCGACGCCGTAAGTCGAGCAAGTTTGTCATCGCGAGCGCCGAAGGCGCGTGGCGATCCCCGTGGCTGGAGATTGCTTCGGCCCCTCTGGGGCCTCGCAATGACAGATTCAAGGGTTTGGCTGAAGCTGCACAGAAGTGGAGAGCCGCGATCCCAGTCAGTAATCTTGCGGTACGGTGTCGTCGATGTCGAAGATCAGAGCTCGTCAGCGCGGCGCGCGGCACGTCCGCCGGATCGCGCGTCGTGGACGGCCGGGGTCCCGCACCAGGGTGATCATCCTCGGCGCCGGCGGCCGCGATTTTCATAACTTCAACGTCTACTTTCGCGGGCGCCCCGAGTACCAGGTAGTCGCCTTTACTGCCACGCAGATTCCCGACCTGGAGGGACGGCTGTACCCGCCCGTCCTCGCAGGCCCGCTGTATCCAGCCGGGATTCCCATTTACGCGGAAGAGGAGCTTGCTGAGCTTGTCCGCCGGCTGCGCGCCGACCAGGTCGTCTTCGCCTACAGCGACGTCTCTCACGAACATGTCATGCACGTGGCTTCCATTGCCATGGCGGCCGGCGCAAGTTTTATGCTGCTGGGTCCCGCCGCGACGATGCTCGTGGCCCGCGTGCCGGTCGTCAGCATCTGCGCGGTACGCACAGGGGCGGGCAAGTCCCAGACGACGCGACGCGTGACCGGTATCTTGAAGGCCCTGGGCCGGCGGATCGCGGTGATCCGCCACCCCATGGCGTACGGGGATCTGGCGCGGCAGCGCGTGCAGCGCTTCGGCACGCTCGAGGATCTCGACCGGTACGATGTCACCATCGAGGAACGCGAGGAATACGAACCCCATATCGCGGCCGGTACCGTCGTGTACGCCGGCGTTGATTACCAGGAGGTAGTCCGCCAGGCACAGCGCGAGGCGGACATCATCGTGTGGGACGGCGGCAACAACGACTTTCCGTTCCTGCGTTCCACCCTGCACATCGTCATCGCCGATCCACACCGGCCGGGGCACGAAGTGACGTATCATCCTGGTGAGACGAACCTGCGGATGGCGCACGTCGTCGTGATCAACAAGGTCGATACCGCCCAGCCGCAGGATGTAGCCAGCGTGCGCGCCAGCGTGGCGCGGGCGAATCCCAAGGCGGTCATCATTGAGGCGGCCTCACCGGTGCAGGTAGACGATCCGTCATTGATTCCCGGCCGTCGCGCGCTGGTGGTCGAAGATGGACCGACCGTCACGCACGGGGGCATGGCGTACGGAGCGGGCGTGATCGCCGCGCGGAAGTACGGCGTCAAGGACCTCGTCGATCCCCGGCCGTACGCGGTGGGCTCGATCCGTCAGGTGTTTGCTGCCTATCCGCATCTCGGCTCCGTGCTGCCCGCGATGGGCTATGGGGCGCAGCAGACTAAGGAATTGCAGGAGACCATCGCGGCCTCCGATTGCGACGTCGTCGTGATCGGGACCCCGGTGGACCTCAGGCGCGTCATTACCATCCGCAAGCCGGCCGTCCGGGTGTGGTATGAATTACAGGAGATCACAAAGCCGGATTTGGAAGACATACTCAAGCAATGGTGGGCGGAGCAGAAGTAACCTCGCTGCCGTCATTGCGCGGAACTCTATGTCGTCATTGCGAGCCCCGAAGGGGCGAAGCAATCTCCGGCCCGGCGCTAGATTGCTTGCCACCCCGCAAATCTGTGGTGCGAATTTGCGGGGACCCCGGCAATGCTGCGCTCGCAATGACTGACGGGAAGCGATCGCCACGCCCCCTTCGGGGGCTCGCGATGCCAGATGAGGCGGAAAGGCCATGATGCTGCGCGGGCATGATTTCGTAAGTATGGATGACCTCTCTCCTGAGGAGGTTCTCCGGGTTCTTGATACGGCGACAGATTTGAAGCGTCGTGCCAAGGCCGGGGACCGGCCGGTACTGCTGGCCGGCAGAGTGCTGGCCATGATCTTTGAGAAGCCGTCGCTGCGGACCCGTGTCACGTTCGAAGTCGGGATGTGGGAGCTGGGCGGCCATGCCGTGTACCTGGCGCCACAGGATGTTCAGCTGGGAGCACGGGAGAGCGTGCCCGACGTGGCGAGAAATCTGGAACGCTGGGTCGGAGGGATCATGGCCCGGACCTTCGCGCACCGCACCGTGCAGACCCTGGCTGAACACGCCAGGATTCCTGTGATCAACGGCCTCTCCGATCTGGAGCATCCCTGCCAGACACTGGGGGATCTGCTCACCATCCGCGAACGATTTGGCCATCTCGATGGCCTGCGGGTCGCGTGGGTCGGCGACGGCAACAATGTGTGCCACTCCCTGCTCCTCGGGGCCGCCAAAGTTGGCATGCACGTCGCCGTCGCCACGCCGGCGCGCTACGCACCCGACCCGGCGATTGTGGCCCGGGCCCGCGAGATCGCCCCCGCGTCAGGCAGCCGCATCGAGGTGGGGACCGATGCGAAGGCGGCGGCGCGGGGGGCCGACGTCATCTATACGGACGTCTGGGTGAGCATGGGGCAGGAGGCGGAGCGCGAGGCGAAGATCAAGGTGTTCAGCGGGTACCAGGTGAACGGCGCGCTGACCGCGCAGGCCGCCGCCCGCGCGGTGGTGATGCACTGCCTGCCGGCCCACCGGGGCGAGGAGATTACCAGTGAGGTCCTCGACGGCCCGCAGTCGATCGTCTTCGAGCAGGCGGAAAATCGCCTGCATGCTCAAAAAGCTCTTCTATCGCTGATACTTTGAGAGAAAAGGCGTCTCCCAAGTCTCCTTGGTCTTCTTAGTCTACTTGGTCTGCCTGCCAACGATGCGCGCCTGTTCCTAGACCAAGAAGACTAAGGAGACTAAGTAGACCAAGTAGACGAGGTAGACTCAGGTGGACCTGGTAGACGTAGTTTAGGGGTTTTAAAGCATGCCTACCATCAGAGTCCTTGATATCATCGATATCTTCATCGTGACAGTCTTGATCTATCAGCTGTTGCTTCTAATTCGCGGCACGCGCGCGGTGCAGCTGGTCACCGGCGTGGTGATTCTCATCCTGGCTTACGCGATCAGCCGCGCGGTGGGTCTGTACACCCTGCAGTTCGTCCTGCAGTATCTGGGCGTGGTCATTCCCATTGCTCTGCTGGTCATCTTTCAGCCTGAGCTGCGGCGCATGCTCGAGCAGCTGGGCCGCGGCGGCGTGCTGGTGAGCGGACTCGCGCCGCACACGCTGGGCCGCGAGGAGATCATCCGCCTCGTCAACGACGTCTCGCGGGCGGCGCGCATCCTGGGGCTGCGCAAGATCGGCGCGCTGATCGTGCTGGAACGCCGCACCGGGCTGGCGGACTTCATCGAGACCGGCATCAAGGTCGACGCGGTCGTCACCGTGCAGCTGCTGATCAGCCTGTTCTTTCCCAACTCCCCGCTGCACGACGGCGCGGCCATTATCCGGGGGAACCGCGTGGTCGCCGCCGGCTGCCTGCTGCCCCTGTCTGAGAATCCAGTGGTGGCCCGAACGCTGGGGACGCGGCACCGCGCCGGGCTGGGGATTGCCGAGCAGACCGATGCGGTGGCGATTATCGTGTCGGAGGAGACGGGGACCGTCACGCTGGCCCGCGAGGGGGAGCTCATCCGCGGCATGTCGGAAGAAGAATTGAAAGCCGCCCTCCTGGAGCTGTTTGCCGCCGACACGCCCGCCCCCGCGTCGTGGTGGTGGCGGACGTTCCGCCGGGCATGAGGCCGCGCCGGCTGTTCAACGAGCAAAACCTTCTGCTGCTGCTCTCGTTCTTCATTGCCGTGACGTCCTGGTACTATGTGGTCACCACCCAGAACCCGCGATTCCCCCGGACCACGTTTAAGGCCGTGGCCGTAATTCCAGACCTGAGCGGCGAGCCGGCCTACGGTTATAGCGTCCTGGGTGTACGCGTCACGCCGCCTACCATCGCAATCACGGGCCTGCCGGAGCAACTGATCGAGATTGAGACCGTGCGCACCCAACCCGTGATGATCACCGGTGCCACCCAGGATGTCGTGCGTGACGTGGGGGTGGTGTTGCCGCCCGAGTTCACGCGCGCGGCGCGCGTGCGCGTGGCCGTCCAGATCGCTCCGGCCATCGCGGCGACCACGGTGCGTGGCGTGAAGGTCCAGATCCAGAATGCGCCGGCGGGATTGGTCGCCCGGGTCGAGCCGGCAACCGTCGACGTGCAGGTGCAGGGACCGGTGTCCATCATCAATAAGCTCCGCCCTGAAGATCTGGAAGTCCGGGTTGACGGAGCCGCCCTCTCCATGGGCCGCCGCAGTGTGACGCCCGAGGTGCATGGGCCGCCGGAGGTCACGGTCCTGACCATCAAACCCACGGCCGTGCTGGTCGTCGTGACGCGGAAAGGGAGTTAGGGATGGGCCGGCTGTTTGGGACGGACGGTGTCCGCGGCGTCGCGAACGTCGATCTCACTCCCGAACTCGTCTTCCGGCTCGGCCGCGCCGCGGCGCACGTGCTGAGCACCGATGCCGGGACGCGGTTTTTGCTCGGTCGGGACACCCGTCTGTCCGGGCCGATGCTCGAGGCCGCGTTGACTGCCGCGGTATGTTCGGCAGGAGGGACCGTGCTGAGCTGCGGCATCCTGCCGACGCCGGCCGTCGCCTACCTGACGCGCCGCGTGGCCGCGTCGGCCGGGGTGGTAATTTCGGCGTCGCACAATCCCATCGAGGACAACGGAATCAAGGTTTTTGCCAGTGACGGCTACAAGCTCCCCGATGCCGTCGAGGACGCCATCGAAACGGTTCTGGACCGGCACGACCTGCCGCGCGCCGTCGGTCGGGAGGTCGGCGGCGCGGAAGTGCTCTCCGACGCGGCGGACATCTACGTTGATCACATCGCCTCCCACGTGGTGGGCTCGCTGGGCGGGATGCGAGTGGTCGTCGATTGTGCGTACGGAGCCGCCTGTCGTGTCGCCTCGATGCTGTGGGAGCGACTGGGCGCGACGGTGATTTTGATCAACGACGAGCCCGACGGGACGCGGATCAATGTCCGCTGTGGTTCCACCAACCCGGAGGTGCTCCGGCAGGCCGTCCTCCAGCACGGTGCCGACGCCGGATTTGCGCACGACGGCGATGCCGACCGCGTGATCGCGGTCGATGAGACGGGCAGCATTATCGACGGCGACGCGATCATGGGAGTCTGCGCGATGTACCTCCACACGCAGGGCAGGCTCGCCCGCCGCACCGTCGTCGCCACCGTGATGTCCAACCTGGGGCTGGAACTCGCCCTCCGCCGCGCCGGTATCGCGCTGGAGCGCACAAAGGTCGGCGACCGCTACGTCCTGGAGCGCATGCGCGAATTCGGGGCTACCGTCGGCGGGGAGCAGAGCGGGCACATCATCTTTCTCGACCACGCGACGACCGGCGACGGAGCGCTGACGGCGGTGCAGGTGGTCAACGTGATGCTGGAGACCGGCCAGCGGCTGTCAGAACTCGCCGCGCCGATCGAACGATTTCCCCAGGTGCTCCTCAACGTCACGGTGGCCGACCGGGGCACCGTGACCGGCCACCCGGCCATCGAGGCCGCCGTCGCCGATGCCGAGCGAGCGCTTGGCCCCCGCGGCCGCGTGCTGGTCCGGCCTTCAGGGACAGAGCCCCTGGTGCGGGTGATGGTGGAAGCCCAGGACGAGGGAGAGGCGGAGTCGCTGGCCGGCCACCTGGCCGACCTCATTGCCCGCGAGTTGAGGGGCCGGCGCGCGTGACGTCCACGGTGCAGACTCCCGAGATCCTGGCGGACATCGCGGCTTCACCGGTCCTCGGCGTGCGGGTGCATCATGTCACGATGCCGCAGGCCGTGCAGGCAGTGCGCCGCATGCTCGCAGCCGGCGGCGCGCATCAGATTGTCACCGCCAACGGGGTGATGCTGGTCCGCGCGGCCCGCGATGAGCAGGTCCGGCGCGCGCTCAGTAATGCCGCTCTGGTGATTGCGGATGGCGCCGGTGTGGTGCTGGCAGCACGCATCTTGGGACGACCGGTCTTTGCGCGGGTGCCGGGGGTCGAACTGGTCCAGGAACTCTGCGCGCGCGCGGCCATAGAGCAATGGCGCGTCTTCCTGCTCGGCGCGGCCCCGGGCGTCGCCGCGGACGCGGCGGTGGTCCTGCGGCAGCAATACCCCGGGCTCCAGGTGGCCGGAGTCACCCATGGGTATTTTGCCGACGAGTCGACGGTGATCGAGGAAATCCGTCAAGCGAAGCCCGACCTGATGTTCGTGGCCTTGGGTTTCCCCAGGCAGGACCTGTGGATTGCCTCACACCGCGACCGTCTCGGGGTGCCGGTGTGCATCGGGGTCGGTGGAACCCTCGATGTGCTGGCGGGCAGGGTTCGCCGGGCGCCGCGACTGATCCAACAAATCGGGCTGGAGTGGGCATTCAGGCTCATACAGGAGCCGCGCCGGTGGAGGGTGGTGATCAGCCTGCCGCTGCTTGTCGCGCTGGCGCTCAAGGAAAGGGTAAAAGAGCGATGGACGGGAAAACGATAACGCTGAGAGGAGGTGAGCTTCACTAGACTAGGTGCTGTAGCGCCTGCCCCGGACGAAATGGCCAGCTAAACGCTGCGGATACGTCACATGTATCAGGCCATTTCGTCCGGGGGACGAGGAAGGGGATCTCGGAATATCGGCGGGTGACCCTAGGCCCAGGTCCGGGCCTGCACCGCTCCGACGCCCGTCGGAGTCAAGGCAGCTGACAAACCCCGGAGGTAACTCCGGCCCAGCAGGCTGCCGGGACCGCGCGAATCTACACAAACGACACAAGCTACACAATCTACACAACTAACCGCAGTGGCAGGTGATTGTGTAGGTTGTGTAGGTCGTGAAGGTTGTGTAGATTGCGTAGACTGACATCCCAAGAACACTCAAGTCACGCACAAACAAAGTTCACGCGTCCGCGCGCTAGGGGGGCTAGGGATGTGCGGCATCATGGGCTACGTAGGGCATCGCAGCGCGCTGCCCATTCTGCTGGATGGGTTGCGCCGTCTTGAGTATCGCGGCTACGACTCCGCTGGGGTCGCGGTGCTGAACGATGGTCACATCGAAGTGCGCAAGACCGCGGGCAAGCTCGCTCAACTGACGGAGATCACCAGTGGGCCCGGTCTGTTGCATGGCACCGTGGGAATCGGGCACACCCGCTGGGCCACCCACGGCCTGCCGACCGATGCGAACGCTCATCCTCACAGCGACTGCGGCGGGCGCGTCGTAGTCATCCACAACGGAATCATCGAGAACTTCCTGCCGCTGAAAGAAGAGCTGCAGGCGCAGGGTCACACGTTCCGCTCAGACACTGACACGGAAGTCATCGCCCACCTGATTGAGGCGGAACTGTACGGCCATGAACAACCGGGAACGCGGGAACCCCCACGCCCGCTCGGCGGGCTCGGGGCGGAGCGCGGAAACGCGGAAACGCGACGAAATGGATCCTTACGAATCACGAATCACGAATCACAAGTCACCCTGGAAGAAGCTGTCCGCCGTGCGGTCCAACAAACGCGGGGAGCCTACGCGATCGTCGTGCTTTGCAGTGACCAACCGGATCGCATCGTGGCGGTGCGGCAGATCAGCCCGTTGATCATCGGCCTGGGGAAGGGAGAGACCATTCTGGCGTCGGACATTCCCGCCCTGCTCTCGCATACGCGAGACGTCCTCGTCATCGAGGACGGGGAGATGGCAGTCATGACAGCCAGCGGTGCAACGGTGGAACGGCTCGACGGCGCGACGGTGGCGAAGCAGCCCCTGCGCATCACCTGGGATGCCGAGATGGCTGAAAAGGGCGGCTACCCCCACTTCATGTTGAAGGAGATTCACGAGCAGCCCCGTGCCTTGCAGGAAACGATGATGGGCCGCCTGGACGCCCCGGGAGCTCCCGAACTCGACGGAGTCTCGTACTCGCCAGAGTTTGTCCGCGGCCTGCGCAAACTTTGGATCACGGCCTGCGGCACCGCGTACCATGCAGGCCTGGTGGGCCGTTGGGTTGTCGAACACTGGGCGAAGATCCCTGTGGAGCCCGAGCTGGCCTCGGAGTTGCGCTATCGGGATGCGTTGATCGACCCTCAGACGTTGACCGTGGCAATCAGCCAGTCCGGGGAAACTGCCGATACACTGGCGGCGGCCCGCGAGGCCCGGAAGCGTGGAACGCGGCTGGCAGCGATCACCAACGTCGTCGGCAGCACGCTCAGCCGTGAGGCCGATGATGTGCTCTACGTACGCGCCGGTCCCGAGATCGCCGTCGCCAGCAGCAAGGCGTACATCACGATGCTGGTGGCGCTGCAGATGCTGGCGCTGGACCTCGCCGTGCGGCGGGGCACCGTGACTCCGCCGCGGGTGGCACACATCATCCAGGCGATGAAGGCGCTGCCCGGCAAAGCCCAGGAGGTGCTGCTGCGGGAATCCGAGGTGGCATCGCTGGCCGCCCGCCTGGCCGACCGGGAACACATGTTTTTCATCGGGCGCGGGCTGGACTACGCCGTGGCGCAGGAAGGGTCGCTCAAACTGAAAGAGATCTCGTACCTCCACTCCGAGGCGCTGGCCGCCGGCGAGCTCAAGCACGGTACGCTGGCGCTGGTCACACCCGGAGTGCCGGTCTTTGCCCTGGTGACCCAGCGGCATGTGTACGAGAAGACGCTGTCCAACATCCAGGAGGTGAAGGCGCGCGGCGGGCTGGTCATCGCGGTCGCGTACGACCGCGATACTGAGATCACCAAGCATACCGAGGTCGTGCTGCGGATCCCCGACACGCTTGACGACCTGGCGCCTGTTCTGGCCATTATTCCACTTCAACTGTTCGCGTACTATGTCGCCCGGGAGAGAGGGAATGATATCGACCAACCGCGAAACCTCGCCAAAAGCGTGACCGTCGAATAAAGGCAAAAGGCGTCTGCTTGGTCTACTTAGTCTACTTGGTCTACAAGCACCGAGCGCCAGGTATTGAGACCAAGAAGACTAAGGAGACTAAGGAGACGCAGTTGGAGGGTTTGGTGGTCGACGCAGAGCTCCTCAAGATTCTCGCGTGTCCTTTAGATAAGGCTCCCGTCAAACTCGAGGGAGATAGGATCGTGTGTACAAGGTGCGGGCGCCGGTATCCGGTCCGGGACGGGATTCCCGTGATGCTGGTCGACGAAGCGGAAATGCCAACGAGATGAATGGGGAATTGTAAATTGCAAATTGTAAAGAGGGAACGGCGTTCGCATGACGAGTATTAAGGGCGTAGGGATCGATGTGGTGGAGGTGCGGCGGATCGAGCAGGCGCTCGACCGGTGGGGCGATGCGTTCGTGACCCGCATTTTCACCGTAGCAGAAGATGAACGGGCGAAGCCGCCACACGCACGCAGTGCCCGCCTGGCGGCCCGCTTTGCGGCCAAGGAGGCCGTGATGAAGGCGCTGGGCCTCGGCTGGCGGGCGATGGGCTGGCGCGAAATCGAGATCCTGAATGACCCGCTGGGGAAGCCCACCGTCACCCTGCGCGGCGGCGCGCAGCGGGCGGCAGAGCGGCAGGGCATCGCCGCCATCCACGTCTCCCTCTCCCACACCCGCGCCCTCGCCTTTGCGAGCGCCCTCGCGATCTCCCACCCATCTGCTCGATAGCCCACAATCAAAAAGGCGTCTGCTTGGTCTACTTAGTCTTCTTGGTCTACTTGGTCTACATGCGAACGGCGCCGGCAATGCACCTAGACTAAGAAGACTAAGTAGACCAAGAAGACAAAGTAGACGCAGTTGTCCTTAGTCAGACCAGGAACCCTCGCGTCGGTAATGGAAACCTGTCAAGGCCCTAAATCCAGGCAAATTGGCGGAGGTTCGTGCGCTGATGAAGGGACTCGTGTTGACTGCAGATTGGGATCCGCGCCCCGGATACACGCTCACGGAATCGGAGCGTACGACGCGCAAGGCGGTGACGGGGAGCAGTGTGTGGCGCCGGCCGCACGTCTCCGTGGAGACGTTGCCCGATCCGAAATTGGGACCCCGCGAAGTGCTGATCCGGCCGCGGGCGTGCGGCGTCTGCGGCTCAGATGTGCACTTCTACGAAACCGACAAGGAAGGGTACATGCTCTATCCCGGCCTCACGCGCTTTCCTGTCGTGATCGGTCACGAATTCTCTGGCGAGATCGTGGATGCGGGAAAGGAAGTCCGGGATCTGCGGCGCGGCGACATGGTCACCTGCGAGGAGATGATCTGGTGCGGAGAATGCACGCCCTGCCGCAATGGGTACCCCAACCAGTGCGAGCGGTTGGAGGAGATCGGTTTCACCATCAACGGCGCGCAGGCCGACCTGATCGCCGTCGATGCCAAATATTGCTGGAAGATCAATGCCCTGGCGGATCGTTACGGCAGCGTGGAGTGGGCGTATGAGGCCGGCGCGCTCTGCGAGCCCACCAGCGTGGCGTACAACGCGATGTTCACCCGCGCGGGAGGGTTCCGGCCCGGGGGGCATGTGACCGTCTTCGGCACCGGTCCCATTGGCTTCGCGGCCATCGCCCTGGCGCGCGCCGCAGGGGCGGCCAAGATCATCGCGTTTGAGGTCTCGCCGATGCGCGCGGAGCTGGCCAAGAAGGTCGGCGCCGATGTGGTCCTCAACCCCGTCGAGCTACAGCGCAAGGGCTCCCCGTCCCGCACGGCGATCATGGAGCTGACGGAGGGGGAGGGCGCCGCGATGCACGTCGAGGCAGCTGGCGCGCCGACGAAGACGGTTCCGGAAATGGAAGAGTCCCTGGCGGTGGGTGGGAAGATCGTGATCATCGGCCGGGCCGCCGAACGCACACCCATCTATCTGGAGCACTTCCAGACGCACGCCGCCCAGATCTTTGGCGCGCAGGGGCACTCCGGCTACGGTAACTTTCCCAACGTCATCAAACTCATCGCCGCCGGCCGCATCGACCTCACCCCCATCATCACCAGCCGTTTCGGTCTGACCGACAGCGTGGAGGCGATCAAGAAGGCCACAAAGCGCGAAGACGGCAAGATCATGATCCGTTCCTAACCAAAGAACAGTCCCCCCAGTCTTCACGGTCTCCCCAGTCTCCACAGGCGCCTGCAAATGGATAAAGCAGTTAGACTGGGTAGACTGGGAAGACTGGGTAGACTTCCGGAGGGGTTGGATGCAGGCCGCAGTGTTCGAGGGGGAAGGCCGGCTGGTCGTGCGGGATGTCGAGCCGCCGGAGCTCAGGGCCCCGGATGATGTCCTGCTGGCGGTGCGGGCAGCGGGGATCTGCGGGACCGATGTCCACATTTTGGCCGTGCCTCCGGGACACCCGGCCACTCCCGGCGTCATCATGGGACACGAGTATACGGCGGATGTCGTCGCGACGGGCGACCGCGTCGACCACGTGGCACCTGGCGACCGGATCGTGGTTGATCCCAGCATCTGGTGCGGAAGTTGCCCCTACTGCCAGATGGGACTGACGAATCTCTGCGATCGCATGACGGGGATCGGCATCTTCCGCCACGGTGGCTTCGCGCCGCTCAGTGTCGTGCCGGCCCGCGCGGTCTACCGGATCTCCTCCGACGTGGCGTCAGAAATCGCCGCCCTGGCCGAGCCCCTCGCGGATGTGTTGAACGGGATCCGGAAACTTGGAGTGGCCCCAGGTGAATCCGCCCTGGTGCTTGGAGCCGGCCCGATCGGGTTGCTCTTCACCCTGCTCCTGCGCGCAGCCGGGGTCGGGACGCTCCTGGTGGCTGAGGTCGCCGACTACCGCGCGGCGCAGGCGCGCGAGTGCGGGGCCGATCTGATCATCAATCCCCGCCAGCAGGACCTCGCGGCGGTGGTCCGCGGCGAGACGCGCCTGGGCGCCGACATGGTCGTCGACGCCGTCGGGACCCTGCTTGAAGATGGGCTGCGTTGCGTACGCAAGGGAGGGCGGGTCCTGCTCTTCGGGATGCACGAGCACGCCCGGCCGGCGGTGAAGCAGTACGACGTGACGAAGTATGAGCTGCAGATCCTTGGCACATACATTGCCCGGGGGACGTTTCCCCAGGCGGTGCGGCTCCTCGAGGCCGGCCGGCTCGACTTTGGCCGGCTGGTAACCCATCGCGTTCCGCTGCGTGACATTCAGCGCGGGATCGACCTCCTGCGCCGCGGCGAGGCAGTCAAAGTCGCGGTGTTCCCGGAGGCGTAGCCGTGCCGGCCCTGGTGGAGATGCGGCAGATCACGAAGACCTTCGGCCCGGTGGCCGCGTTAAATCGCGTCGATTTCGCGGTGAACGCAGACGAAGTCGTGGGCCTGGTCGGGGACAACGGGGCTGGGAAGTCGACCCTGATGAAGATCCTGACCGGTGTCTACCAGCCGGACGCGGGTGAGATCTGGCTCGGGGGGATGCGGGTGCACTTTCATTCGCCCCTGGAGTCGCGGCAGAGGGGCATCGAGATGGTGTATCAGGACCTGGGCCTGGCCGAGAACCTGAGCGCCATTGCCAACATCTTCCTGGGACGCGAAATCACCCGCCGCACCGGCGGCCTGAGGCTGCTGAGTGAAGGCGAGATGGAACGCCAGGGGCGCCAGCATCTCGACGGGCTGCAGATCTCTCTGCCCTCAGTCTTCTTCCCGGTGGAGCGCCTGTCCGGGGGGCAGCGACAGTCGGTGGCCATTGCCCGGGCGACGGCGTTCCGGGCGCAACTAGTCATCATGGATGAACCGGCGGCGAGCCTCGCGGTCTCAGAAGCGGCCAAGGTGTTGGCCCTCATCACGCGCCTGCGCGAACAAGGAGTCGCGGTCGTGCTGATCAGCCACAGGCTGCAGGATGTCCTCGACGTCTCGGATCGCATTGTCGTTCTCAACCGGGGGAGCAAGGTTGGGGATCTACGCCGGCGGGACGCGACGATGGGGGACGTCGTCGGGCTGATCGTCGGGAAGAGCGCATGATGCAACTGGAACAGGCCCCGTCCATCAGGACCACGATCGTTAGGCGCCTGGCGCCGTCCTACGCGGCCATGGGACGCTTCGGGCTGATTCTGGTAATGCTGCTGATGATGGCAGTGCTGACCATCCTGCAGCCGGCCTATTTCCTGACGCGGGAGAACCTGACGAACATCGCGCGCCAGATCAGCAGCAACTCTATCCTGGCGCTGGGCGAATTCGCGGTCATCGTCACCGCCGGCATCGACCTCTCGGTGGGGTCGGTGATGGGGCTGTCGATGATTGTGTTGGCCCTGGCGGTGCATGCCGATTGGGCGGCAGGGATGGCGGTGGCTGTCGCGTTGCTCGCGGGGCTGGGGGTCGGACTGGTGAACGGCCTCGCGCTCACCCGCCTCCATCTCCCTCACCCGTTCATCGCCACCCTCGCCACGCTGAACATTGCCAGAGGGGCGACCTACCTGCTGTCCGGCGGGGTCCCCATCTCGGGCCTTCCCCCCATCGTGCGGATGTGGGGCGCCGACGACATCACGCTGCTCGGGGGGACATCGTTTCCGATTGATTTCCCGATCTCGTTTCTGATTGTCATCGCCCTCTACCTCGCCATGTGGGTGTTGTTGACGAAGACCAGCACCGGCAGGCACATCTACGCCATCGGCGGCAGTCCGAAAGCAGCCCAGTATGCCGGCATCAACATCCCCCGCAACCTGGCGCTCGTCTACGTGCTCTCGGGCGGCTTGGCAGGCATCGCGGGCATTTTGCTCGCCGGACGGGTGAACTCCGGCTATCCGACCGCGGGGACCGGGGCAGAGCTCGATGCGATCGCGGCGGTGATCATCGGAGGCGCCAGCTTCTTCGGCGGCCGGGGGACGGCCGGCGGGGTGTTCATCGGCGCGATTATCATGGGGTTGCTTCGGAACGGGTTGAACCTGATGAATGTCTCCGTCTTCTGGCAGCAGGTGATGCTGGGGTTCATCATTCTGCTGGCCGTGTACCTCGACGTGCTGCGGCGTCGAGCGATGCGGTTGGAGAGTTAGTCGCGATCTGATGGTGCGGCGAAAGGGGTGAGACGGTTTTCGCGCGGGCAATCGAACGGTCCGATTGGTACACAGAGGGAGGCTAGACATATGATGGCACGAAGGATCACGGGTATTGTCACAGCGCTGCTGGTCGTGCTGGCGTTGCTCACGCCGGGTATCAGTGAAGGCGCGGCCAAGTACACCATCCTCCTGAGCATGAAGGGACCGGGTTCCGGGAACCCATTCTGGGCGGCTGTGGAGCGGGGGGCGCGAGACACCGCCAAGGCGATGGGGGTAAACCTGGTCGTCCTGGCGCCTCCGGCAGAAACCGATGTCCAGGCGCAGATCGCCCAGATCGAGGATCAGATCGCCAAGCGGGTGAACGCGATCGTCGTGGCACCGACCGACGTCAGCGCGCTGAACACGACGTTCGACAAGGCTCGCGCGCAGAAGATCCCGGTGCTCTTCGTCGACACCGACGGTACGTGGCGATCCAAACTCACGTTCATCGGCACCGACAACCGTGCCGGTGGGGTGATGGGAGGCCAGTTCCTCTGCGGCGCGTTTAAGGGGAAAGGCGACGTCGCCATCATCACCGGCGTGATGACCACGCAGAGCATCCGCTCCCGCGTTGAAGGCGCACGCGCAGCCATGGCGAAGTGCGGCCTGCATGTGGTCGCGGAACTCCCGGCCAACAGCGATCGGGCATTAGGACAGCAGGCGATGGAAGACATCCTCACGTCCAAGCCCGCCGTGAAGGGTATCTTCGCGGCGAATGACCTCATGGCGCTGGGCGCGGCCGAGGCGGTGAAGGCCCGCGGGAAGGCCGGCAAGGTGCTGATCGTGGGGTTTGATGCTATTCCCGAAGCGGCGCAAGCCATCCTCAGCGGCACGATGGCGGCGAGTGTTGCGCAGAGCCCATACAACATGGGGAAGTTCGGGGTCCAGAACGCGCTGAGGGCCCTGACCAAGAAGAGCGTGGCCAAGCGGATCGACACGGGAACGGTCCTGGTCACCAAGAAGAACGCGGCGCAGTACGCGAAGTAGCAATCTGGATGCATCCTGAGGAGGTGAGCGCATGAACACAGGCTGGGCGAAGCTGGCCGTCGTGGTGCTCGGCGTCCTGCTGTTGACCTCCACCGCGATCGAAGGAGCCGGGCTCCCACCGAAGCCGGCCAAACTGACGATGGCCGTCGTGGCCGGCGGCGAGACCAAAGGACTAAAGGCGATCCTCCCGATGTGGGAGCGGGAGATGGGGGTGAAGGTCGAGCTCGTCGAGTTTCCCTATCCCACGCTGTATGAGAAGCTGGTGACGGCCTTCCAGGCCAACGCATCTACCTTTGATCTCCTCATCGCCGACGATCCGTGGATGCCGAAGTTCGGCTCGGAAGGATGGCTCGTGCCCCTGGATTCGACCTTCGGGTACAAGCGCGACAACGACATCTTCCCCGTGGTCTACGACCTGGGGTCCTGGCCGCCACCGCGGGGACCCGTGCCGCCGGGTGAAGCGAGCAAGCCGCGTCATCTCTATGCCATCACCCTGGTGGGCAACGTGGAGTTCTTCCTGTATCGCAAGGATCTCGTCTCCGCGCCCACCACGTGGAACGACGTGGTGTCGAACGCCAAGAAAGTCAACAATCCGGGCCAGCCGCTCTACGGGTTCGTGATCCGCGGCGCGAAGGGCAACCCGGTCATCTCGGAATTTACTCCGGTGCTGCTCTCCTATGGCGCCCGGATCTTCGACGATAACTGGCGCGTTACCCTCAACTCCAAAGCCGCCATCGACGCGCTGACCTTCTTCACCAAGACGCTCAAGTCGTATGCTCCGCCGGGCGTCGCCAACTACGACGCCGCGGAGCGTGCGCGGGAAGTCGCCACCGGCCGCGCGGCCCAGGGCTTCATCTGGCCTGCTGAGATTACCGACATCGTGGAAAACCCATCGGTGTCACAGGTGGTCGGCAAGCTTGGCTACACGCTGGCGCCCGCGGGTCCGGGCGGCAAGCACGCGCCGCTGATCGGGAACTGGCTGCTGGCGATTCCCAAGGGCAGCACGAACCAGCGCTGGGCATACGAGTTCATCCTGTGGGCCACCAGCGCGAAGGTGCAGAAGCCCTATGCGATGGGGGGCGGCATCCCGTTCCGCAAGTCGGTGCTGCTGGACGCCCAAATGAATAAGACGTTCCCGTTCTTCAAGGCGATGGCGGACTCGCTGGCCGCGCCGCCGGAGTGGCGCCCGCGGACGTCGGAATGGTTTGCGGTCGAGGCGATCCTGGGGACTCACGTCAACGCCGCCCTGGCGGGCGTGGAGACTCCGGAGGAGGCCATCACCAAAGCCGCGCGTGAGATTGAACAGCACATGAAGGAGGCCGGCTACTATCGCTGAGGTTGGGGCCCGGGGGCTGCTGGCTCCCGGGCCTCTTCCTGCCCGCGTCATGCGGCATTGGACACCCTACCTGTTGGTGGCGCCGCCCGTGGTGTTGCTGGCCTCGCTGGTCGTCTATCCGCTCCTCTACAACGTCAGCCTCAGCCTGCGCAACTACCGCACCGGCGAGTTCGTCGGGCTGCACAACTTCGCGCGGGCCCTGGACGACCCCCAGTTCTTCGCCTCGTTGTGGGCGACGGCAATCTACGTGTCCGGGACGCTGGTGGTGGAGATCCTCCTCGGCCTGGCGCTGGCGTTGCTCGTGCATCGCACCATCCGCAGCGGGTGGGCGCGCACACTCGTCTATCTGCTCTTTCTCATTCCGATGGTGACGCCACCGGTCGCCGCGGGGGTGATCGCCCGGCTCATCTATTCGCCCACGTACGGCGTGCTGAATGTCCTGCTGCAGCGCGTGGGCATGATCCACACGGACGTGCTGTGGCTGGCGCAACCGTTCACCGCCATGCTCGCGGTGATCAGCGTCGATGTGTGGCAGTGGATGCCGTTTGTGTTTCTGGTCTGCTTCGCCGGCCTGCAGGCCGTGCCGGTCGATACGGCCGAAGCGGCGCGCGTCGATGGGGCCGACGGCTGGCGTCTGTTCCGCCACATTGAGTACCCGTATCTGCGCTCACTGCTGCTGCTGGTCATGGTGTTCCGGTTCACCGACACCTTCCGCGTCTTCGACCACGTGCAGGTGCTGACCGGCGGTGGGCCCGGGGCCACGACGGAGTTTCTGAGCCTGTACCTGTACCTGATCGCGTTCAAGTTCTTTAACCTGAGCTACGCGGCGGCGCTGTCCCTCTTCGTGCTCTTTGTGACCTCGGCGGCGTTCTCGGTGCTCACCCGCTACCTGGGTCGCGAGGCGGGCGAATGAAGCGAGGATGGATGCAACACTCAAGTGGCGGCGGCGGCTCGGGGCTCCCCCTCGCATTCGCGGCTCCGTCGGCTCCCGATCGACACGCAGGCCTCCCGCTCCATGCCTGCGGCTTGGCCGCTAGTCCCCACGAGTTCATGGCCTGCGACCAGGATGCCGACTGCGCAGCTGCGCTCGGAGGAGCCCACTCGCCGCCGCCGCACGCAGGGGAGCGACTCATTTGGCGCTGATCCAGGTGGAGCGGGTGGAGGAGCTGCGGAGCGACTGGAGGCGAGCCGTTGCCGCCGTTAGCGAGCGCCGCGTCGCGGAGGGTCGGGCCCTGTACACGGAGCGTAGTCCAGCGGAGTTGTACAGGGGGGCCCGGAGCAGCGCGCGCGAGCGTTACGCTCGGCAGGCGAGCCGACTCGGAGCGCAGCGGCCCTCCACCCGCTCCGGCCGCAACTGTCATCATACAGGGACCTCGTTTTCAAGACCCGGGATCACAAAGTGGGTGGCGCGTCCATGAGGCGGCGCGTCTCGCCCTGGCAGGCCCTCGCCGTGGCGGTCCTGAGCGTTTTGACGGTCCTGTATCTCTTCCCGTTCTACTGGATGGTCGTCACGGCCCTGAAGCCCCTTGTGGAGTTCTATCAGTTTCCCCCCACGCTGCTGCCCGTCCACGCCACGGTGGGCCCGTTCCTCTCGGTTCTGTTCGCGCGGGGCTACCTGGTGCTGCTGCGCAACAGCCTGGTCGCCTGCCTGACGGCCGTCGCCGCGGGGATCGTGGTGGCCATGCTGATTGCCTACCCGGTGACGAGGCTGCCGGTCTCGCCCGCGTTCCGCCGGGGCCTGATGAACTGGATCCTCAGCCTGCGCTTCTTGCCGCCCATCGTCGTGGTCATCCCATTTTTCGATATCGTGCGGAAGCTGGGACTGTATGATAGTTTGCTGTCGCTGGTGCTGCTGTATACGGTGTTCAGCCTGCCGCTGGCCACGTGGATGTTGCGCGGGTTTCTGCTGGAAGTGCCGATGGAAATCGAAGAAGCGGCGCTGGTCGATGGCGCCAGCCGGTTCTATGCCTTCTTCAAGATCGTGCTCCCGCAGCTCGCCCCGGCGCTGCTGGCCACGGGCGTGATCACCTTTGCGCTGGCCTGGAGCGAGTTCATGTTCGCCTTCATTCTGAGCGCGACGCCGCGATCCCAGACGTTCCCTATCGGCGTGGCCAGCCTGGTGACGCAGTTCGAGATCATCTGGAACGAAATGGCGGCCGTGGGGACGATCGCCGCCGTGGTGCCCATCCTCTTGCTGCTATTCGCCCGGCGGTACGTGATCGTGGCGCTGACGTTCGGAGCTGTGAGGGAGAAAGCATAAATGACGGTGATTAGTGATTCGTGATTCGTGAATCGTAAATCGTAACAACACTGAAACCGTAACGATCGGTAGTGGCGAATCACTAATCACGAATCACGAATCACGCAGTTCATGGGTGACTCATGCCGGTGAAAGTAGGGATTCTGGGCTGCGGCTTCATCGGCCGCATCCACGCGTTAGACCTGAAGGCCGATGCGCGGGTGACCCTGGTGGGGGTCGCCGACATGGTGCCGCAGGCGGCCCAGCGGCTGGCGGCGGAGGTGAATACGAAGCCGCTGCCCTCGCTGGAGGCGCTGCTTGATGCGGGCATCGAGGCGCTGTACGTGTGCACGCCCAACACCCTGCATCTCGATCCGGTCCTGCGCGGGCTGGCGGCCGGCGTGCACGTCTTCTCTGAGAAGCCGATGGCGACGTCGCTGCCCGAGGCATGGAAAATCCGCCAGGCCGCCGGACGCGCGCGCGGCATGTACCAGCTGGGTTTCAACCGGCGCTTCGCCAACGTGTACCGGTTTGCGAAGCAGATGATTGACGAAGGGCGCATCACTCCGCTGCTGGCCCAGCTGAAGCACAACCGGGGCGAACTGAAGCAGCCGCCCTGGACCGCCGACCCATCGGTCACCGGTGGCTACCTGTACGAGACGCCTGTGCATCTGTTTGACATGAGCCGTTTCTTACTTGGGGACGTGGTCGAACTCGTGGGCTGGGCGCGGCGCAGTGTCTACCAGGAATTGGACGGATTCGCCGTCCTGCTGCGGTGTGCGGGCGGCGCAGTCGCGTCGCTGACCAGTGTGGCCCACACCAGCTGGCTCTTTCCGTATGAGCGCGTCGAAATCTACGGTGCGCACAAGACGGTGGTGACCGAAGAACTGGAGCGCGCCTGGTTCTCTCCGGGGATGCGGGATCAGGTGGAGGCCATGGACTGCTTCCAGATGCCATTTGAGCAGAAATGGGGCTATGCGATGGAGGATCGTCTGTTCATCGACGCCTGCCTGGGCGCACGGCCGCCGGCGGTCACCGCCGAAGATGGATATCGGGCAACCGAACTCGTCGAGGCGTGCTACCAGGCCGTGCGCAACGAAAAGGTGGTCAGGTTGCCCCTACCGGAGCCGAGCGCATGAAACGAACTGCGTCTCCTTGGTCTTCTTAGTCTCCTTGGTCTTCTTGGTCTACCTGAGCCGGAGTCTTGGAGACTAAGTAGACTAAGCAGACTAAGTAGACCAAGTGGACGCTGTTATCGTTAATTGCCTGATCCGCACTCGATGACGATGAGCACTCCAAGCACGCCGACGAAGCAATTTCGTTTGTTAGTGGCCGATATCGATGGAACGTTGGTCACCTCCAGCCGGGAGATCACCCCGCGGGTGCTGGATGCCGTGGGCGCGGCCCAGCGCAAGCGCGTCCGGGTCTGTCTGGCCACCGGTCGCATCTGGCCGTCGGCTGAACCCTACTTCCGCCGGCTGGGTGCCGATCCGCCGGCCATCTTGTACAACGGGGGACTGGTGTATGACTTCCGCACGGACACGGTCCTCCGCCGGGTCCCCCTGGACTACCATCAGGCCAAGCTGGTGCTGGAGTTGTTGCGCGAATTTCCCGCGGTCCAACCGTTCCTCTACGTGGGGGACCGAGTTTACACGACGAAGACGAGCCTGGACACGGAGCGGTACCGCCGCAAGGACAGCCTCACAGTGGAGCAGGTGGGCGATCTCGCCGCCTTCCTGCCGCCCGAGCCGATGAAGATCCTGATCATCGGCGGCCGGCCCGACCTGCTCGCGGTGCGTGACCGGATCGCCCGGTTGCCCATCTCGATTAACTCCGTGTTCTCGGAGGACACGTTCCTGGAGATCCTGCCGCAGGGAAGCTCGAAAGGCGCGGCGCTGGAGTTCGTCGCGCAGCACCTCGGCATCCCGCTGTCCGAGATCATCGCCGTCGGCGATAACCTCAACGATCTCGAGATGATCCGCACCGCCGGCCTGGGGGTGGCGATGGGGAACGCGCCCCCCGAACTCCGCGCGCAGGCAGGTTATGTCACGTCGACTAACGATGAAGGTGGCTTGGCAGAGGTCATTGAGCGGTTCATCCTTAACCGAACGGCGTCTGCTTAGTCTACTTGGTCTTCTTAGTCTTCTTAGTCTACATACCGGACCACGCACAGCAGGTAGACCAGGTAGACCAAGAAGACTAAGAAGACGAAGTAGACGTCGTTGGATCTTGGTAGACGTAGTTGAGTCGAGGGGGGGACGAGCATGCGTTGGATTTCTGCGGTGATCGCCTGCACAGTGCTCGTAACGCTGGTGGTGGGCGGCGGGGCCGGCGCGCAAGGCGGCAAGGTGGTCGTCTACTCGGCGCTGGACACGCCTGTCACGAACGCGGTCTTGCAGGCGTTTGAGCAAACCTCGGGACTGCGGACGGAGGCCTTGACGCTGGCTGCAGCCGGCACGCTGGCCACCCGGATCCGCGTGGAGAAGGCGCGGCCGCAGGCGGATATCTTCCTGGGCGGATCGATTGACTTCCACGCTCCGCTCGCCAACGATGGGCTGCTGGACGCGTACATCTCTCCGCGCCTCGCTGAGGCCAAGCTGGCTCGCGAATTCTACAATGCCGGCGGGTACTGGTACGGATGGTACATCGGTGCGCTGGCCATCATGTACAATCGCGACCGGTTCGAGCGGGAGATGGCGCCACGCGGCATCAAACCGCCGGCCACGTGGGACGATCTCCTCAATCCCGCATTCAAAGGCCAAGTCGTGCTGCCCAATCCGGTGACCACGGGCGGTGGTTTCATCTTCGTCGCCGCCCAGATCTTCCGGTTCGGGAACGAGGACCGCGCGTTCGAGTGGCTCAAGCAACTGGCGGCGAACGCGACCCTGATCCCCGCGTCGCCCGCCGCGATCACCCTCGTGTCGCGGGGCGAGGCGCTGCTGGGAGTGAACTGGGGCCATGACATTCGGGCGATGGCTGTGAACCAGGGATTCCCGGTGGAGCTCGTCTTCCCCCCGGACACCGCCACGGAGATCGGGGGCGTGTCGATCATCAAGGGCGGGCCCAATCCCGAGGGGGCGAGGCGTTTCGTGGATTTCATGCTCGGGCGCCTGCCTCAGGACATCAATGCCAAGTTCGGATTGCGGTATCCAACGCGGACTGACGCGCCGGCCCCCCTGGGGATGCCCGCGTTGACCACCCTCAAGTTCGTCAACTACAACCGGCAGTGGGCGATCGACAATATGCAGCGGCTCCGCGAGCGATGGCAGAAGGAAGTTGGGAAGTGACGCAGTCGCGCGGTCAGGCGGTCGCGCTGCGCGTGGGGGATCCCGGGCTGCTTGCGGCGTTCGTCGCCGTCGGCGCGCTCCTTCTGGGGTTTGTCCTCTACCCGACGCTGCGCGTAATCAGCTATCCGGCGCTGGTGGATTACCTGGCGGTACCCCACAACGCGCGCTGGATCGCGGCCATGCGCAACAGCCTGATGATGATGCTGCTCTCCACCGGCTCCGCGACTGTGGTCGGGTTTCTGTACGCGTATGCGACTACCCGCGAGGATCTCCCGGGGCGGAGGGTGTTCCAGACGCTGTCCCTTCTGCCCCTGTTCTCGCCCGCGTTCATGGTGGCGTTTGCCTATATCCTGATGTTTGGGCGGCAGGGGCTGATCACAAAGACGCTGCTGGGGCTGGACGTGAACATCTTCGGCTGGCATGGGCTGTGGCTGGTTCAAACGGTGGCGTTCTTCCCGTATGCCGCACTGATCATCGGGCAGGTGCTGGAGGCGATCAACCCGACCCTGGAACACGCGGCCCGTGGACTGGGTGCCGACGAGTGGACGTTGTTCCGCACGGTCACCGTCCCGCTCGCCCGGCCTGGGTTGGCGGCGGCGATGCTCCTGGTCGCGATCTCCGTGCTCGCCGACTTTGGCAACGCCGTCGTGATCGCGGGCAATCTCCCGCTGCTGGCGACAGAGGCGTGGTATCGCATTGAAGGGTTGGCCGACCTCACCGGCGCGGCGGTGGTCGTCAGCCTGCTGCTCTTGCCCACCGCGGGTCTGTTCATCCTCGAACGGGTCTGGGTGAGCCGGCGCCTGTACACGGCGATCACGGGGCGCGGCTCGCGGCTGGTGCGCCCGGCGACGCCCTGGTACTTCCGGTGGCCGCTGGTCGCGTTCTGCACGGTCGTGGCGGTGCTCATTCTGCTTGTGTATGCAGCGGTGCTGGCCGGCGCGTTTGCCCGCACCTGGGGGTACAACTGGACGCTGACCCTGGACCACTGGCGGCTGGCCCTGGTCCAGGCCGGCGGTCAGCTGGTGAACAGCGTGAAGGTTGGAGTGGCCAGCGCGTTGCTGACCAGCATCGTCGCCCTTGTCGCCGCGTTTCTCACATCCCGACGGCGCTACCGCGTTGAACGGGCGCTCGATGTTCTGGCTGTCCTTCCCGCAGCGATGCCGGGCGTGTTCATCGGGATCGGATTTCTGCTGGCGTTTAACCAACCTCCCCTGGTGCTGGGCGGCACGGCGTGGATTCTCATCCTGGCCTTGACGTTCTGGCACATTCCGTTTGGGTATCAGGCGGCGACCGCGGGCCTGAAACAGATCGACCGGTCCATCGAAGAGGCGGCGGCCGATCTCGGCGCCAGCGGGTTGCGTGTGTTGACCGATGTCTACCTGCCGCTGCTGCGCGGGGCGTTCGCGGCATCGTTTGTCACAGCGTTCATCCGCGCGGTGACGAATCTCAGCATCGTCGTCTTTCTGGTCACCCCGCGCAATCTGGTCGCCACGTACTCGATCCTGTCGATGATCAGCGGGGGTTTTTGGGGGGCGGCCGCGGCGCTGACGACGGCCTTGCTCGGCGTGACGTTCCTGGCGGTGGCCTCGGCCCGCCTGGCCATCAGCCGCGGGCTGCGTGGGCTGCCGGTGGGGTGAGATACGATGGCTGAAGTGCGGCTGGTGGATGTATCCAAGCGGTTTGGCGGACTGGCCGCGGTCGACCGGGTGTCGCTCCACGTGCCCGAGGGAAGCTTCTACACACTGCTGGGACCCAGCGGGTGCGGGAAGACGACCACGCTGCGAATCGTAGCCGGATTCTACCCGCCTGACCGAGGGGACGTGTTCATCGGCACCACGCGCGTGAACGATTTGCCGCCGTATCTCCGGCAGACGGCGATGGTCTTTCAGGAGTACGCCCTGTTTCCCCACATGACGGTGTTTGAGAACGTGGCCTACGGGTTGCGCATGCGCCACGTGGGCTCGCCAGATCTCGCCCGCCGCGTGGCGGCGGCCTTGAGCCTGGTGGGTCTCATCGGGGTCGAGCGGACCTTTCCCTCCCGGCTCTCCGGCGGCCAGCAGCAGCGTGTCGCCCTGGCGCGTGCCCTGGTCGTCGAGCCCGAGGTGCTGCTCTTGGATGAGCCCCTCTCGAATCTCGATGCCAAGTTGCGGGTGAGGGTTCGGACCGAGATCCGGCAGCTGCAGCGACAGCTGGGCAAGACCGTCCTCTACGTGACCCACGATCAGGAAGAAGCGCTGGCGATTTCTGACCGCATCGCCGTGATGGATCGGGGCCGCGTACAGCAGATCGGCACGCCGGTCGAGATCTACCATCATCCGGCCAACCGGTTCGTGGCCGATTTCGTGGGGCTGGCCAACTTCGTGGAGGCGGAGGTCGCAGGACCGGACACGCTGCGGGTCGGCAAAGTCATACTGCGGGCGCCGCTGGACGGAACCCGCCAGCACGCGGCGCAGGGAGGCGTGGCCGGCGGACGCGTGACACTGGTGCTGCGCCCGGAGGCGATCAGACTTCACCGCCTCGCTCCGCAGGCGGATAACGTCCTGCCGGGACAGATCAGGACCGCCAGCTTCCTGGGAACGCTCGCCCGGTACTGGGTGGAAGCCGCCGGGCTGACCTGGATTGTGGACGTGCCGTCCCCGGGAGAGACGGTCTATGGCGGAGAGGTTTTTCTAGAGATTCCGCGGGATCGGATGCACATACTACGTGAATCGTGATTAGTGATTCGTGATTCGCACGGACCCTATGCCGTTTGCGAATCACTAATCACGAATCACCAATCACTCAAACGGGGAGGTTACTCATGGCGAAGTGGAACCTGCCGCCGAAAGGCGGGCACATGGACAAGCGCACCGGCGTCTATCTGCAGACGATGACGATGCGCGATATCGAGGAACGTCTGAAGACGAATGACGTCTTGATCGTGCCCCTGGGGGCCACGGAGGCGCACGGGCCCAACGCGCCGATTGGCGAGGACATCTTCCTGGTGACGCGGATGGCCGAGGCGGTGGCGGAACGCACCGGGTGCACCGTCTCCGAACCATTGTGGTGGGGGTCGCACCCGTATCACCATCTCGGCATGCCGAGCACGGTGGTGATTCCGGAAGAGATCTTCACGGGCTTCCTGCGGGCCATGATCGCCGGGTTCTGGAACATGGGTTTCCGCAAGCAGATCTTGCTGAACGGGCACGGACAGGAGTATGTGATTCCCACGGCCATCCATCAGTTTGGGAAGCGCTACCGGGTGCCGGCGCTGGTGATCAACCTCAACTGGTACCACGCGGTCCCCGATCACTTCAAACTGAAGAGCCAGGGCGGTCCCTATGAGACGCCGTTCATTCACGCCGATGAGGTGGAGAGCTCTTGGTGTCTGGCGCTGTTTCCCGAACTGATGAAGCAGGAGTGGGCGGTGGACAACAACCCGTTCGGCTTCCTGCCCGAGGGCCATGTGGACAAAGCCGGCAACCTTTTGCGGCGCCCCATCAACTGGTACGGTCACGTCGGCGCCGGGCCGATCGAAGTCAAAGCGTACATCGAAGGCGTGGTCGGCAAGCCCTCGCTGGCGAAGGCCGAGAAGGCGCTGCCCGGGGTGGAAGCCCTGCTGGACTACATCGAGCGGCTCGTCACCGACATCATCAAGACCTTTCCCCCCGGGAAGCTGCCGCCGATGGAGCTGGTCACCGAGCGCGACAAGGAAGAACTGGAGGTCGTCCTGAAGGGGCCCGCCCACGGTGGCAAGAGCATCTACAGTTTGGGATGGCCGCCCTGAAGCTCAGCCTCGTGGTTTCGTTGGAAGAGACCGGCTTCGACGCCGTGGCCATGCGCGGTTCGTGGCGGGAGGCCCTGCGCACTGCGGCCGACCTGGGCTATGACGGCGTTGAGCTGGCAGTGCGCGATCCCTCGGAGGTTGACGCCGAGGCGGTTCTGCGCACGGTGCGCGACGCGGGGCTCGCGGTGCCGGCAATCGGGACAGGGCAGGCGTTTCTGAAGGATGGGTTGAGCCTCTCGCATCCCGACGAGGGCATCCGCGCGCGGGCCGTCGAACGCTTCGAGACTCACATTCGCCTGGCCACGCGCTGCGGCGCCGCGGTGATTATCGGCCTGCTCCGCGGGCGGATCAGCGGAGACCGGGCCGCAACGGACGCACGTCTGGCTGGGAGCCTGCGGCGGATTGTTCCCCTTGCCGAACGGGAGAAAGTCTCTGTGCTGTTCGAGCCGGTGAACCGCTATGAAACCGACCTGCTGGTGACCGTGGGTGAGGTGCTCGATCTCATCAACCGGCTGGGCTCGCCGGCGTTGGGGATCCTGGCCGACACCTTCCATATGAACATTGAGGAGCCTTCATTAGAAGGCAGCCTCCGCCGCGCCGGGCCGCGCCTGCGCCACGTCCACGTCGCAGACAGCAACCGCCACGCCCCGGGGTGGGGACATCTGGACTTCCCCGCGCTTGTCCGCGTGCTGCGGGAGGTCGGATACACAGGATACCTCTCGGCGGAAATTCTGCCGCGACCGGATCCGGTCAGTGCGGCCCGGCAGGCGATTGGCCACCTCCGTCCTATCTTGAACGCGCGATGAGTCCGCGTGGCGTGACTGCTGGCGAGGATCCTGGTTGAGCGCGCGGGGCAACCTCGTCGTCGGTCAATCGGGCGGACCTACCGCCGTGGTCAACGCTAGCCTGGTCGCTGTGATTCAGGAGGCGCTGCGCCACGAAGCGATCGGCGAAATCTACGGCATGCGCTTCGGCGCGTTGGGGCTGTTACGGGAAGACCTGGTCGACCTGCGTCGCGTGTCTCGCGAAATACTGGAGGACCTGCGCCGCACCCCGTCGGCGGCGTTGGGCACGTCGCGGGTGGACCTCGGCGATGACGACGTGGAACGAATCATGCGCACCCTCAAGGCGCGCGAGATCCGGTACTTCCTCTACATTGGAGGCAACGGCTCGGCGGCGACGGCGCTGCGGCTGCATCGTCTGGCCGCGGACCTGCGCTACGACCTGCACGCGATCGCGATTCCGAAAACGATCGACAATGACCTTGTCGAAACTGATCACTGCCCGGGACATCCGAGCGTGGCACGCTGGCTGGGGGTCTCGGTCCGGGAGGCGGGGTTGGACACTGAAGCCATCGGCACAGCCGATCCCGTGAAGGTCGTCGAGACGATGGGCCGTCACACGGGGTGGGTGGCGGCCTCCACAGCCCTGGCACGCCAGCGAGAGGGTGAGGCGCCGCACTTGATCTACCTGCCGGAACGTCCGTTTGCCACCCAGCAGTTCCTGGCCGACGTAGAACGCGTCCATCGCGAGCGTGGGCACGTGCTCATCGCCGCCGCCGAAGGACTGGTCGATGAGCGCGGGCAATTCCTGGCGGCATCCCAGCGGTCCGTGGAGGCCGATCCGCTGGGGCGGCCGCAGTTCGGCGGCGTCGGCGCGGTGCTGTGCGACCTGGTGATGACGCATCTGAAGCTCAAAGCCCGGTTCGACAAACCCGGTACGATGCAGCGCGTCAGCAGCCTTCTGGTCTCCAGCGTCGATGCCGAGGAAGCCTACCGGGTCGGGCAGGGGGCCGTGCGCGAGGCGGTGGCCGGGGGCGGGGGCACGATGATCACGCTCGTTCGTGATCCGGGTCCAGCCTATCGCAGCACAACCGGGACGGTGCCGCTGGACCGCGTAGTGGGGAACGTCCGCCGCGTGCCGGAGGCGTTCATCGCCCCTTCCGGTCACGATGTCACCTCCGCCTATCTGGACTACATCCGCC